>JAESFN010000097.1_pt1 | contig 167665 bp, 159 predicted proteins | sample 9269411 | NCBI WGS metagenome assembly JAESFN01 (sample SAMN14505399, study PRJNA617100) | algae metagenome | isolation source: Iphinoe sp. HA4291-MV1 and co-occurring heterotrophs from trail next to... | place: USA: Maunawili Falls, Hawaii | collected 2009-07-25
CCTGTCGTACCTTGTCTGGCTGCACCACTTCTTCACCATGGGCTCTGGCGCCAGCGTGAACTCCTTCTTCGGCATCACCACGATGATCATCTCGATCCCGACAGGTGCGAAGATATTCAACTGGCTGTTCACGATGTACCGGGGACGCATCCGCTTCGAGTTGCCTATGATGTGGACCGTCGCCTTCATGCTGACGTTCGTCATCGGCGGCATGACAGGCGTGCTGCTGGCGGTGCCGCCGGCTGACTTTGTGCTCCACAACAGCTTGTTCCTCATTGCGCACTTCCACAACGTCATCATCGGCGGCGTAGTGTTCGGCATGTTCGCCGGCATCACCTATTGGTTCCCCAAGGCCTTCGGCTTCAAGCTCGATCCGTTCTGGGGCAAGGTCTCGTTCTGGGGCTGGGTAGTGGGCTTCTACTTCGCCTTCATGCCGCTCTATGTGCTCGGCCTCATGGGCGTGACGCGCCGCCTGCGCACCTTCGAGGACCCGTCGCTGCAGATCTGGTTCATCATCGCGGGCTTCGGCGCCTTCCTCATCCTGGTCGGCATCGTCGCGTTCCTCATCCAGATCTACGTCAGCATCAAAAACCGCGAGGCCCTGCGCGACGTGACGGGCGATCCCTGGAATGGCCGCACGTTGGAGTGGTCGACGTCTTCTCCGCCGCCGGACTATAACTTCGCCTTCACTCCTGTGATCCACGACAACGATGCGTGGTGGGATATGAAGAGCCGCGGCTACCACCGTCCGCTGACGGGCTACAAGCCCATCCACATGCCCGCCAACACGGGTGCAGGCATCATCCTGGCCGGTTTGAGCATGGTCTGCGCCTTCGCCCTGATCTGGTACATCTGGTGGCTTGCGGCGCTGAGCTTCGTGACCCTCATCGCCACCGCCATCGGCCACACGTTCAACTACAAGCGCGACTTCCACATTCCCGTGGAGGACGTGATCAAAACAGAGGGTGAGCGGACACGCCTCCTCACTGCTGGGGCCTGAGCATGTCCGCACCTGTAGCCATCACCAAAGACGAAGCCGCCCCGACGTTCTATCTCGTCGACGAGCACGAGCACCCAGAAGGCGGGAGCACCATGCTCGGCTTCTGGATGTACCTGATGAGCGACTGCCTCATCTTCGCAATGCTGTTTGCGACGTACGGCGTCCTCGGAAGCAACTACGCGGCGGGACCTTCACCCAAGGATCTCTTCGATCTGCCGCTCGTGGCGCTCAACACGTCCATGCTCCTGCTGTCGTCCATCACCTATGGCTTCGCCATGCTGACGATGGACAAGGACCGCATCGGACAGACGCAGATGTGGCTCGCCATCACGGGCCTCTTCGGCCTGGCCTTCATCGGCATCGAGCTCTACGAGTTCGCCCACATGATCCACGAGGGCGCCACGCCTCAGCGCAGCGCCTTCCTGTCGTCCTTCTTCACGCTGGTCGGCACGCACGGCCTGCACGTCACCTTCGGCCTTATCTGGCTCGTGACGCTGATGTTCCAGGTCGCTCAGCGCGGCCTGATCCCAGCCAACCGCCGCCGCCTGCTGTGTCTCAGCATGTTCTGGCACTTCCTCGACGTGATCTGGATCGGCGTCTTCACCTTTGTCTATCTGATGGGAGTGTTGCGATGAGCAATGACGTCCACGCCGGCCACGGCTCTTCCGCCCACGCAGATCACGCCCATGACGACGGCCATAGTCATGGCACTCTGAAGAGCTATCTGATCGGCTTCGGCCTTTCGGTCGTGCTGACCGCCGTGCCCTTCTGGCTCGTCATGACCGGAGCCCTCGGAGACAACCAGGCAACCGCCCTTGTCATCATGGCGTTCGCCGTTGTCCAGATTGTCGTGCATATGGTCTACTTCCTCCATATGAACACCAAGTCGGAGAGCGGCTGGACCATGATGGCGCTGATCTTCACCATCATCATGGTCGTGATTGCGTTGGTCGGATCGCTTTGGGTCATGCATCATCTCAACACCAACATGATGCCGGGCCACGACATGAGCCAGATGCCGTGATCCCGGAGGCAAGCGAAAGGACTCCCGGTCCGCGCTCGCCGCTGACGATCACCCTCCTCTGCCTCTGCGCCATATCCGGAATTGCCGGGCTGACTGCCCTTGGCGTCTGGCAGCTCGAGCGCCGGGCCTGGAAACTCGATCTCATCGACAAGGTCGAGCATCGCGTGCATGCCGCGCCCACAGCGGCACCAGGCCCCTCGGCATGGCCTTCGGTCAACGCGGCCGACGACGAGTACAAACGCGTCACCGTCTCCGGGCGCTTCCTCAACGAGCATGAAACCCTCGTCCAGGCCCTGACGAAGCACGGGCCCGGCTTCTGGGTGCTGACGCCTCTGCAGGCGAACGGCGGCTTCGAAGTTCTGATCAATCGCGGCTTCGTGCCCCCCGACAAGCGCGACCCGTCCACGCGAGAAGCCGGCCTCGTCTCCGGCGAGACCTCCGTGACCGGGCTGCTGCGCATGAGCGAGCCCGCCGGCGGCTTCCTGCGCCACAACGAACCTGCCGCGGATCGCTGGTACTCGCGTGATGTCGCCGCCATCGCGGCCCAGCGCAAAATTACGAATGTCGCGCCCTATTTCATCGACGCCGACGCCTCACCAAATCCCGGTGGCCTACCGATCGGCGACCTGACTGTGGTCTCCTTCCGCAACACCCATCTCGTCTACGCGTTGACTTGGTTCGCGCTGGCGCTGATGCTGTCGGCCTTCGCGATCCGCGTCGCCCGCGAGGAGATCCGGGCTCGCCGCTCAGGCTCCCGCGCCCATCCGTAATACTCCTGATGGATTTCCACCTCGGCCCTCGGACGGAGGCGCTCGACCGGATTCTGCCGCGCCATCTCGACACCTATGTCTCCTTCACGACCAGCCCAACGTGAGGAGAATGGATATGTACGTAAAATCAATCGCTCTGGCCTTGGCCTGCTGCACCATGATCGGAATACAGAGCGGCAGCGCGGCAGCAGCCCATGCAGAGCGTTGCGACGATCAGGGTTTTACACTCGACGATGGCCGCTGGATCGAGAGCCCGAACTGCGACGCGCGGATCGCAGCGCGTTATTCACGCAGGCACCATGAAGGCTACACGTACGCACAGCTACGCAACAGTCCCGCTTCCATGGACGAATTCTGCCGGGGCAACCCGAACATCGAGTTCACCACCACCTGCGCACCCTACAATGACTGAGCACTCCACTCCGATGATGACGAGGCCCGGGCCGGTGCTGTTATTCCGGCCCGTGGGCTTCTTCCAGCCGCAACGCCAGTCGCACCAGCTCCGCCAGGTTTCGCGTTCCGGTTTTCTCCATCACCCAGGCCCGATAGGTTTCGACGGTCCGATGGCTGATGTTGAGCGCGATGGCGATCTCCTTGTTGGAAAGCCCTTTGACGGCAAGATCCATGACCTGCCGCTGACGCGCTGAAAGCTCGTTCACGCGCGCGGCTAGACGCTGCAGCTCCTGCCCCTCCGCCAGCCTGTGTTGAGTTTTATCGACAGCCGTTCTGATGGCTCCGATCAGACGATCCGGAAGAAAAGGCTTCTCGAGAAAATCGAGCGCCCCATCCTTCACCGCGGAGACCGCCATGCCGATGTCGCCATGGCCAGTCATCAGGATGAGCGGGACGGCCGAGTGGCGCCTTTGCAGCTCGGCCTGCAGATCGAGCCCCGACATTTCCGGCATTCGGACGTCGCACACGATGCAGCAGGGCTCTTCGTCGGAAGCCCTGAAGAACTCCTCCGCCGACCTGAATGAGCGCACGTCGAATTCATTCCGCGCCAACATCATGTGCAGGGAATCGAGCACCGCCTCATCGTCATCGATGACCGCAACCTTGATCACCGCCGTCATGGTTCGGCTCCAATTCTGGCTTTCCGGAGCTTGATGGACACGACAGCTCCGCCGGGGCCTCCACCGACCTGCATCTCTCCGCCGTGGTTCTCGACGATCGACCTGCTGAAAGAGAGGCCCACTCCGAGACCGTCCGGCTTCGAGGAGGTGAAAAGCGCCGGCCGGCGGATGTCGACCCCCTTCGGAAATCCCGGTCCGGTGTCAGCCACCGTGATGGCAACGCCGTCGCCTCCTGGGGCATTTGAGGCGATGAGAAACAGTCGCTTGTCTCCATCCCGGTTCTTGGCCATCGCCTCGGTCGCGTTGGCCATAAGGTTGATCAGAACCTGCTGGATCTGAAGTCTGTCGGCGAGAACGCTTTGTGTGTCCCGTGCGATCGAGACCTCGACATCGACACCTTCGCGCTGAAGAAGCGGCGCCACGATATCCAGGGTCTCACGAAATATCTCGCCCACCGTCTCGGGCTTCATTTCCGGACGCCCGCGCTTGATCAGATCGCGGAAGCTCCTGATGACGGCATCCGTCCTCCCCACTTGGGCGGACACCTTCTTCGCAGCCTCGATCGCCATTGTGCGATCGCCGTAACCGTCCTCGAGATAGTGCTGGATGATCTGCGTGTAGTTGGCGATTGCGGTCAGAGGCTGGTTGATCTCATGCGCAATCGCGGTTGCGAGTTCGCCCGCGCTCCCAAGCCGAAAGATCTCTGCGATCGACTTCTCGTTGAGGCGGAGTTGCTGCTCCACCCGCCGCCGCTCCGTGACCAGCGTCCCGATCGAGAGCCCGGTAAACGCAATGACGAGCATGAGCCCCTGGAACGCAGCCATGCTCCCGGCCTGCTCGCCGAGATGGACCAGTGCCACGATCAGCCCCGCTTGGGTCAGGAGCAGACCGTAGGTCGCGCCTTGAAGGCCTTGGCGGAGCGCAATCCATATGATCGGAAAAAAGACCGCGTTGAACAGACGGAAGTGAGGGAGCCCCGTCACAGCAAACGCCGGAATGAATGAAGCTACGATCGCCATGGCCTGAAGCCCGCCCTCGATGGTTAAGCGCGGCAGGCGGCTGGCGTGAGCGAGCAACAACAGGAATGGCGTGATGACCGTGATGCCGATCAAATCCGCCGTCGCGAACTGATAGACCGCCGAAGCCACTTCGGACCTCGGCAAGGCTCCTGTAGCGAGCAAGAGGGTGACATAGGCGCACGCAATGGCAACGGTGCTCACGACCGCGGTGGTCAGCAAAAGCTGGACGTCGCGCGATGTCCGCAACCCGGCATCGAAGCGAAGCCGTGGCGAGACGAGAATCGAGAGCGCGATCGCGTACCCGCCGCCGATGATGAAGGGCGCGAAGATCTGCACCGGCATCGGAAGCCCGCTCCCGCGCAGAAGCAGATTGGCTGCCGCAACCGCCAACAGGAGGAAAGGCCAAATGCGTTTGCCGAAGATCAGGAAGGCAGCAAAGCAAAGTCCTGTCTCCGGCCCCCACGGCACGATGCCGAGATGGATCGACAAAAATCGGAGGCTGAGCCAAACGACGCCGACGTACGCTGAAACATAGAGAAGACCTGCGGTCCAGGTCGGAAGGGCCTTCAAGCCTGCGTCTTGATTCACTTGCCACGCCCCAGGTCGGATTGCCGAGTTGAGCATCTCAATCGAGTGTGGATGGGGCTTCCACCACTCCGGATGAATACGGAGGGAGTTCCACCGGGAGCGACCACTCCAGGTATTCGACCCGGCTTCCTCGTAGTCGAGTATCGAGCTATCACGTCCGGGCACGGGCGGGACCGGACCCGAACCAGCGTTGGATGAGGGGATTTTTTTTAGATTTTTCATCGGAGCTTCCGCCACGGGGCAGAGAAAAAGGGAGCACGCACACGCGCCTCCTCAATCTCGGCTCACCCCCGGGCCGACACAAGCAGCGCAAAATCTCTGAAGCTATTTGGCTGCGCTAAACAGGCCTTGTCTGTGCGCGGACGGCCGTCGCTCCGCCGCGGCGCACAATTCGCGTGCCCGGATGAAAATGCCAATTCCGGATGTCACACTTGTCATCGAGGTCATCGAAGCGCGAACTTGTAAATGCAGTCGTACTTTCCGCCTTCGCCCAGATCCTTGAGATCGGTCTCGATCGCGCAATCGATGTTGAGCTCCTCCGCAATTCCCTCGAAGAAAGGCGTGAGCTCGGGCCAGGTCAAATGCTGCTCGATATCGAGCTTCTTGGCGATGCGGTCGTACCTCGATATGCCGAAGACGCGCACCGCCGCCACATCCGCCGAATACTCGAGGACATGAAAATTGTACTCGGGAGACGCGGAGTGCACGGCCGTGATGAACACAACGATAGGAGCTCGCGCATCCCGCGGCAGCTCGATCGCGCTTTCGAGCGCCTCCCGCGTCTTAAGTCTTCCAAGCTCCCGAAAAACGCTCCGGGATAGCCTGTCGATCTCCTGAGGCCCGAAGCGCAACCCGACATGCTTCAGCATAAGCCCGTAGAAAGCAGCCGTAACGTTAGAGAGCTTGAGCGTCATATCCTCGGCGCTCTTCGGGAATGTCTTGTCGACGAGTGCGGCCTTCACCTCCTCGTCGGGATACGTGTCGCTCGCACGTATGCCTTGCACCTCGCTGTAGATGCGCCGCCCGGTGATGCCCATGACAGCGGAGCTGAATTCCTGCACCCGCGTCGAGAGCCGCCTGATGGCCCCGACCTGCTGCTTGAGCAGCGCCTGGGCGACACCGGGCTCTCTGACAATGACGTCGCGAAAGTCGGCTGCCGGCATGACCGCCACAGCACACCTCGTGCAAGCCTCGACGCTTGCCGACCGTGGACCGCCATCGATGGCCGGTATCTCTCCGAACGTGTCGCCAGGACCCAAGTCGCGGAAGCTTACGACCTTGCCCCCAGGCGAATAGGAAATGACGCGGGCGCCACCTTCCGCGATGAAGAAGACATCATCGGAGTCTTCGAGGTAGTTGAGGATGGGCTCACCCGCCGCGTAGCTCCGCCACGAGCAGGCATTCTCGATCTTCGTGCGCGCAATGGGAGAGAGGCCGGCAAAGATCGCCACGCCCTCGAGCGTCGGCTGCATATGGCTCGTGTTGGAAAGCGCCATGGCAACTCCTCCAACCCAACCTCAAAGCCAAATTATAATCCCGTTTCGTCCGGCGCACATCAGGAAGGTGCACGCCCCATGCACCGGCCTTAACCGACAGCGTTAGAGAAAACGCTGCTTTATGTCGACGGAGGATTGCTCTCCGACTTTGTCGAAGTGCTCCCTTAGGAACGCCGCTCCGCGGCTTCGCCCGAGCTCGAAGAGCCACGTCAGGAAGTCCAGGCTCACATTGAGTTTGCTCGACACGCCGAGGCGGCGCAGCTCGTCCTCGGCTTCGACGCAATGCATGAACATCTTTCGCAAACGTCCGCCGTCGTCATAGCCTTTGTCGACGAGAGCGCTGACGAACGCGATCGCCCGCATCTCTCGCATCAGGCTCGAATTGAAGCTCAAGGTGTTGATGCGATCGATTATGGCCTGCGCGCTTCTGGGCAGGGTTTCGATTTGTATGGGATTAATCAGTATCAGAATGACATCCTGCGAGGCGCACTCGTAGATGAGAGGGAAGATTGGCGGATTGCCCATGTAGCCGCCGTCCCAATAGTGCTCACCATCGATCTCGATCGCCTGAAACACTGAAGGAAGGCACGCAGAGGCGAGCACGGCGTCGACCGAGATCTCCTTGCGCTCGAAGATCCTGAGCCGGTTGGTCATGACATTGCTCGCGCACACGAAGAGCTTCAGCTCGCGCGCTCGGCGAAGCTTCTCAAAATTGACCTGCTCCAGCAGGATATCCCGCAGCGGATGGTAGTTTACGGGGTTCATCTGATAGGGAGACCAGAGCCGCGAGATGAGATCCGCCACCTGCCAGCCGGGCGAGTAGTCCATGCTTCCGGGGCTCACCATCTGATCGAGCCACGACGGCTGCATCGGTGAGCAACTGCCCCTCTCCGCCACGCTGTGCCAGAACCTCTTGAGCGCTGCGCGGGCGCCCTCATTTCCCCCTTCGGCAAGGCCGCTCGCCGTCACGACAGCGTTCATTGCACCCGCGCTAGTGCCGACGATGCCCTCGATCGAGATGCGCCCGTCCTCTAGCAAACTATCGATCACGCCCCAGGCAAACGCTCCGTGAGACCCGCCGCCTTGAAGCGCGAGGTTCACAAGCTTGGTTGTGCCGTGCTCGGAGTCCGGAGCGGCATCATCCATGGAGAGGTGGGCTCCCCTCGCATTGAGGCTGATGCCATGCTAAAGAAATGCCCACAACTTGGCGAGCTGTTCCGTGGCCTTCCAATCGAGGTTAGGCCCATGAGTAAGGATATTCAGTGGAGCCGTCTCGACGAATTCGGTGAGCGCCAGGGAGCAGCGCTTCCATTGGCGAAAGCCGATCCGGCGCGACCGGGTGTCGAGACCGAGTTGAAAGCAGCGCATGAACGGCTGGGGCATGTGCTCGCCGTGTGCCCTGCCATCATCTACACGACCCAGGCCTCGGGCGATTACTCTTGCACCTTCGTCAGTGAGAACATCGAGGAAATCCTCGGTTACACGCAGCGCGAGATGCGTGAGGATCCCGACTTCTGGACCACGCACGTCCATCCGCAGGATACGCGGCGCGTCATGTCGGAGCTTTTCCGGCTGATCCCTAGGGGCGGAGGAGATCTCGAATATCGCTTCCGCCACCGCGACGGCCATTTCCGCTGGTTCCAGGACACCTTCAAAACGGTCTATGACAGCTCTGGCACCCCTATCGAGATCGTGGGTTCCTGGGCCGACATCACACAGCGCAAACTCGCCGAGTCCTTCCAGACCCTCTACCGGGCGAGCTTCAAGATCCACGAGCCTTTGGGCCTCAAGAAATGGTTCGATGGCTTTTTGCAGACGGCGCGCGACGTCCTCCATCTCGATCGCCTCACCATCCTCCTCGCTGATCCGGAGGGTAAATGGCTTCAGGCCGTGGCGAGCACCGAAACCAACGAGCCTCTCGAAGCGATCCGCGTGCCCATCGGTCCTGCCGGTGGGGGATTGGCGCGCGCGTTCCTGACCCAGAAGGCAATCGTCTCAGATGGTCAGGCGCCCCTTTCGCAAGAGGATGCGATCCAGCCGCCCTACGACAAAATCGACGCCTTTCGCTCGCGCGTCTTCGCGATCATGCCGCTCTATCTACAGAAGCAGACCATTGGAGTGCTCGAAGCTGGATGGAAAGGAAACCGGCCCTTCGATCCCGCGGCGCTGGAGCCGCTTCAGTTGTTGGCTTCGCAAGCCGCTGTCGCCAGCGAGCATTCGCGTCTCTTCGCGGCAGCGCAGCCGGTCTTGCGCCGCTCGCTCCAGCTCACCGACGTCTATCCGGCTTTTGCCGCCGCGGTGAAGGCCTTGCTCGCCTACGACCGCATCGGCGTGGTCGTGCCCGAAGGCAACAAGCTCGTCATGGCTCTCTCGGTCGCGGAGCCTCCACTTGCGTCCTGGCAAGGAGAATCCTGGTCCAAGACTGCGGGCACAGCCGGAGCCTGGGTGCTTGAGCACAGGAAGGCTCGCATCGTCCGGGATTTGAACATCGAGCAACCGCTCTTCTCCGACGACAAGTTCATGATCGACGAAGGCGTGCGCTCAACTCTCATGCTGCCTTTGCTCGCCGGAGAGGAGGCCGTGGGCTTCTTCTTCCTCGATAACCGCACGCCCGGCGCCTACACCGAGCGCGACATCGAGCTTCTGGATCCCGTCGCGCAACAGCTCGCTCTCGCCATTCAGAACAACTGCCTCCTGAAAGAGCTCCAGCAGCAGAGCCGCGAGCTGGCGCGCTCCGTCGAGGAAATGAAGGTCCTGCGCGAGGTCGGACAGACGATCAACTCCACGCTCGACCTGCAGACGGTGTTGACCACCATCGTTGCCCACGCCGTCGAGCTGTCCGGCTTGGATGCCGGGATGATCCACGAATACGACGAAGAGGCGCAATGCTTCATTGTCCGCGCCACCCACGGCATGGATGCCGGGCTCGTTGCGGGGCTCCTGGCCGATCCGATCCGCCTAGGCGAGGGAGCAGCCGGGCGGTCCGCCGTTTTGGGTGAGCCTGTGGCCATTCCCGATGTCGAGAACGGATCCTACGAGCCCAGATTGCGGCAGCTCATCCTGCGGTCCGGATTCAAAGCCGTCCTGAACATCCCGCTTCTTCGAGAGGACAAGGTCTACGGAGGGCTTTCTGTTTGCCGCAAGACGGCGGGCGAGTTCGCTCCTCAAACCGTCGAGCTCTTGCGCACCTTTGCCACTCAGTCCGTGCTCGCCATTCAGAATGCGCGCCATTTTCAGGAGCTCGAGGAAAAAGGCCATCAGCTCGAAGTCGCGAGCAGGCACAAGTCCCAGTTCCTCGCCAACATGAGCCACGAGCTGAGAACGCCCCTCAACGCCATCCTCGGCTACACCGAGCTCATCCTGGACAATATCTACGGCGAGGTCCCCGATAGGATCCGCGAGCCGATGCGGCGCCTCGACAAGAACAGCCGCCACCTGCTGGGGCTTATCAACGACGTCCTCGACCTGTCCAAGATCGAAGCTGGCCTCCTGACGCTGTCGCCCAGGGACTATTCCTTCCCCGAGGTTGTCCAAAGCGTGGTCGCTGCGCTTGGCTCCCTCGCGGCTGAGAAAAAGCTCGCGCTCAAGGTCAGCATTCCATCTGACCTCCCGCGCGTGAAGGGCGACGACCGGCGCATCGCTCAGGTGCTGCTCAACCTGGCGGGAAACGCCATCAAGTTCACGGACGCTGGTGAGGTACGGATACATGCAGATCCATCGAGTGACGCCCTGACGGTCTCCGTCACCGACACCGGACCCGGCATTTCCGAAGCCGACCAGGAAATCATCTTCGAAGAGTTTCAGCAGGCGGAAAGCTCGAGCACGCGCCGGAAGGGTGGAACCGGGCTCGGCCTCTCCATCGCCAAGCGCATCGTCGAGCTGCACGGCGGCCGCATATGGGTGGAATCGAGCCCCGGCCATGGCGCGACCTTCAAGTTCACTTTGCCGGCCGGCGAGCGCACCGCGGGGACGAGATGAGCAAGCTCATCCTGGTGATCGAGGACCACGAGGACAACCGGCGCATCGTCCGGGAGCTTCTCACAAGCGCCGGACTGGAGATGATCGAAGCCACCGACGGGAGCGAGGGTGTGGCGCTGGCAAGGTCCCACAGTCCAGACCTGATCCTGATGGATATCCAGCTTCCCGTGCTCGACGGATACGAGGCGACGCGCCAGATCAAGGCCGATCCCGCATTGCGCTCGATCCCCGTCATCGCCGTGACGTCCTATGCGCTGAGCGGCGACGACGAAAGAGCCTATGCGGCAGGTTGCGTCGCCTATGTCACGAAGCCCTTCAGCCCTCGTCAGCTCCTCGCCAAGATCCGGGAGCATCTGTCCTAGAGCAAGCGAAAGGAGCCTCGAATGAGGACGCCGCCGCTGATCCTCATCGCAGACGACAATCCGGACAATGTCGAAATCATCCGGAGCCGCCTCGCCGCGCACAACTATGAAACTGTGACCGCCGCGGATGGCGAGGAGGCACTGGCGGTAGCGCGCGCATCCCTGCCCGATCTGATTCTGCTCGATCTCATGATGCCAAAAATGGATGGCATCGAAGTCTGCCGCCAACTGAAGGCGGACCCATCTCTTCCCTACATGCCCATCGTCATGATCACCGCCAAGTCCGCCACCCAGGACATCATCGCAGCCCTCGAGGCAGGCGCCGACGAATATCTGGTCAAGCCCGTGGATCACGGCGCGCTGGTGGCGCGCGTGAGATCGATGCTGCGCATCAAAGGCCTAGCCGATACGGTCCAGGCCCAGAGTAGGAAGCTCGCGGAGTGGAACGCCACCCTCGAACGCCGCGTCGAGGAACAGCTCCGGCAGATCGAAGGCTTCTCCCGGCTCAAGCGTTTCTTCTCGCCTCAACTTGCAGAGGCCATTCTGACCGGCGGCACTGCCGACCCGCTGCAGACACATCGGCGCGAGGTCGTGGTTGTCTTTCTCGACTTGAGGGGCTTCACAACCTTTGCGGAGCTCTCGGAGCCCGAAGAGGTGATGGCGGTCCTGCGCGAATATCACGCCGAGATGGGCAAGATCATCCAGGAATACGAAGGCACCCTCGAACGCTTTACCGGCGACGGGTTGATGATCTTCTTCAACGACCCCGTCGTCATCCCGGACGCCGCGGAGCGCGCGCTCCGCATGGCCGTCGCAATGCGCGAGCGTGTTGCAAAGCTCAGCGCGGGCTGGCGAAGGCACGGACACGATTTGGCGCTCGGCATCGGCATCGCCCAGGGCTTCGCCACCATCGGCGCCATCGGCTTCGACGGCAGAATGGACTACGGCGCCGTCGGCACGGTGACGAACATGGCGGCGCGTCTCTGTGGCGAAGCCAAGGGCGGGCAGATCCTCACCAACCTCAAGACCCTGAGCGAGTTCGAGCATCTGGTCGAAGCTTCACCTATCGGCGAGTTCACGCTCAAGGGCTTCGCCAAGCCGGTCTCAGTCTTCAGCATCTCGGCGCTGCACTGAGCATCGAACGCCTCAGAACGGATTGATGTAGTTGAGGTAGGCCGTCATGCGCAGCATGACGCGTCGAATGATATGGGCCACTTTGACGTGGTCCGTGAAAATCGCGGCTGTTCCGGTCGCTCCTGCTGGGAGCCGCTCCGCGGTGTCTGCGTCGTCGAGGATCAGGCGCACGACAAACGGGGCGGATTGAACTACCTTCGGCGTGACGGCCGTGCCGGAAACTTCCGTTTGCCCACTTGCAATGGCCTGGATCACCGACTCGACGCGGCCCGTGAAAATCCGCCCCGGATATAGTTTGAATGTCGCTTCGACCTTCTGCCCGGGCTCGACGTAGCGGGCATAGATCTGCGGGATCTCCGCCCCGATGATCGTCTCCGACGTATCTATGAATGCCATGACGGGCGCGAGCGGCAGGCTGGCGACGCGAGCGCCCTTGCGCAGCGCCAAGTTCGTCACATAGCCGTCGGCCGGCGCCCGCACGACCGTCTTTTCGAGGTTCCATTTGGCTCCCTCGAGCTGGGCCGTGAGCTGATCCACCTCGGACCGGCGCTGCTCGACGTCATACACGCGGCCGGCTTGCTTCTCGGCCAAGGTTGTCGCTTCACCGAGGCGCGTCTTTGCGAGATCGAGCTGCGCCGCGATGGCATTCACCTGGGCTTCGAACGGTGCCGGATCGATGCGGAACAGGATGTCTTCCGCCTTGAGCGGCGTGTTGGCCGTCACCGGCACATCGATGACCTCGCCGGCGACGTTGGGCACGATCTGCACGGAATTGCGCATGACCAGCGCAGGCCCCGAGGGCGCACCCCACCCCATCGGAATGAATAGCCCGATGTTCAGAAGCAACAGCACGATGAGCGGCGAAAGCTTCCAGAACAAGTTCAGTGGGACGATTTTGAACCGAACCAGAAGATAAAGAATGGCCATATAGACAATGACCAGGAATATGATCATCGCGCGGCCTCCCTTTTCGGGACATCGACGAAGGCCCAGATGAGCGAGATGGGCCACAGCACGAAGCCGCAGATCAGTGTCACCCACCCCGCGATCTCGACTGCTTGCGCATAGGGGTGGTTGCGTTGCTTGGCGAAGTAGCCTGGCGCCATGCCGAGAGCGACGAACACGGCGACGGCAGCCGCGATCAGCACCAGCAGGATGAACGCGGCGAAGACGTCGATGAACGACATCGCCTACTCCTTGTCTTGTCCGCTGCCGACACCCTCTGCGGCCTGACCTCTGTCGCTTACAGCCACCTCCTCGAAGTCACCGGGCTTCCAGCTCCTGTCGAATGCGGCCTGCTCGGGTCCATAGATGCGGAAGTAGGCGAACCAGCCCTTGTCCGGGTTGGTCTTGATCCACCGGGCTTCCTGGCCCGCAGGAGCCGCCGGCCCGAAATAGAGGTTGATCGGCTCGGATCCTTTCACATCCTTCAGTTCGAACATCGACCGCAACGCCGCCTTGTCCTGATCCGTTTGGATCTGAGAACGCGTCTCGGCGTCGTACACTGTGACCGACCAGAACAGCTTGCCTGGCACCGGCTGCGGCACACTCAGCTTGTAGGTCTTGCCACCGTCGAGGAATGCGTCTGACGAATCTCGAGCGCTGAGCCAGTACAGCGATCCCGCACCGGCAGTGCGCCGGAACATGGCCGGCGACGTGACGATAGCTTGGGCGAACCAGCGATCTCGCGACTCGAGATCGAAGCCGCTCGGCGTTTCGAACTGTGCGCTGCCGGGCGTGAGGCTAACCCACTCCCATTTGCGGTCCGGCCAATTCACACGGTCCGGTCGCGCGCTGTCGAAGGCCGAGACAAGCATCTGGTCCCGCGCGAGCTTGGCCGCCCGCTCTAGGTTGGACCTCATGCGCGCATCAGGAGTGAAAGGCTTGCCCTTTTCGATCCCAAGCTCGGCCAAGAGACCGTACATCGGGAAGAATTTGTCGATGGGCGGCTCTTCCTGGATGATGGCGTGAAGCTTCTCCCAGAACTGGATATTGTCCTCCCAACGCAGAGAGGTTCCGTCCATCGTCTGCTGGGAAATGTCGATGAACTCGAGCAGCTTCGGCGACGACGTGGTGGAAAGAGGATAGACCCTGATTTTCCGCAAGGCATTGATCGCCTGGTCGACGTTGCCGTCTTGCGGCATCGAACGCACCGCGATCAGAGCCTTGAACGTGGGCGACCGGCCGACGTAGTAGCCGCTTGGCACCTCGCCGGCATAGCCCGGGGGCAGAATGAGATGCTTGCCGCCTTTGCCCGCGTCGGGTCCCGGCAGCCCCATGTCGAGCACCCAGCCCTGATTGTGATCGTCGACAAGCCCGATGAACGGACCTGGAGGCATCTCGACCACGATGGGTCCGTTCGAAAGATCGAGCACTCCCGCGCCATAAGGCGTGTCGGAGTTTGCCGTGAAAGCAACCTGCCGCGGCCCGGCCGACATGATTGCAAGCGCTTGGTTGTCACCGATCCCCTTTTCACGATTGCCGTTGAAAATGCCTTCGACCGATACAGTCGGGTACCAGAAGCGATAGGCGATCATAGCGCGCTGCAGGTCGGCATCGGCGCGCGCCTGCTGAGCGGCATTCCCGCTGGGATATCCCCGCTCGAAGGCGTAGTTGGCTTGCGCTTGTTCGGCAGAGACCTTCTCGACGTCCGGCAGCTTCCACACCTTGTCGAAGAACTCCTTCCTCGGTCCGTAAAAGCGGGCCATCAGCTCGAACCCGCGTGCCGAGTCCGTCGGAACCCAGTTCGCTTCCTTGCCCGCCGGTGCCTCGGGGCCGAAATAGATATCGACCGAACCATCGGCATTCTTCTGCACGTCGCTTGCGTTGGACGCGCGGCTGGCGCGATCGACGCCCTTGACCAGCGCGTGCGTCTCGCGGTCATACGCTGTCACGGACCAGTACTGGTGAACGGGCGCACCTGCCGGCACAGTCAGGCGATAGGTCTTCGCACCGTCGAAAGAGTCGCCATCCTTGTCGCGGATCGAGATCGAATAGAATTGCCCCGCGCCCAGGCGTTTGAGGCCAATGAAGGCGTAAGTATAAGCCATCCCTCGATCGTCGACGGGATAGCTATCCACGTCGGAAAAGCCAGATTGCATGGCCTTGATCAGAGCCGGAGGTGCCGGAAGCGTCCACCGGCTTGTCTCGGAGAAGAAGGGTGGCATACCCGCGTCATACTTCGCTTCGAGAACTGCGTGGGCTTCACGAATGCCGCTTTCGAGCGCTTTCGTCGTGGCCTCGTCGGGCCTGAATGGCTTGCCCTTCTCGATGCCGAGAGACCGAAGCTGATCGATCATCGCCCGGTCGCGATCGAGCCACGGCTCCCTCTGCACAATGCGGTCCAGGTTCCCGAAGAAGCTCGCGTCATAGCGAATGGTGGAATCGAAATAGATGTCCTTTACATCTGTGAAAATCGTTGTGGGCGGGGCGGCGGCATTGGAGAGCGGATAGACCTTGAGCCCCTTGCCATAGGCAATGGATGCCGCGACGTCGTCCGGGTTATGGCTCTTGAGGTTCGATCGGAACAGCATATAGCCGCCGAACGTGTCCGATTGCAGCGGAATGAAGCCGTCCGCCACTTGCTCTTTGTAACCGGGAGGCAGCACGACATACTTGCCGCCCTTTCCCCTGTCGTAACCGAGCAGGCCCGCATCCTCGAGCGGCATCTGCCACGTGGTAACGATATTGCCGTTGAACGATCCATTCGCATCCCCAGGCGGTAGATCGAGCACGACCGGACCATCCTTCGTGTTGAAGAAAACCATGAAATAGAGCGCGTCCGGGTTTGGCGTCAGGGTTTGGTTTTTCCAGTCGAGCGGGCGCCCCCAGTAGATGACCTGACCGACCTTGCCAGGGGTTTTGGTCAGCATCTCCTGCAGCATCAGGTCGTAATTGACCGCCGGCATGCCCCAGATCACCGCTTCGACGGCGCGCCGCTCCATCGATCGGCGCGCCAGGCTTTCGGACGAAGTGTCATCAGCGCGCAGAGGCGACGCGCTGATACCGATGAGAAGTGCGGTCAAAAAGGAGATCAGAGAACGGGTCATGACAATCACCTCTGCTCATTCTCATCCGATGGTGGTCTAACGGCGTCCTAGTCCCGTGACTCACCCGTGCCAGAACCTGCGCCCACAGCCGCCGTGTCGGCTTGCTTCACCGCAGGCGGATTCCACTTGCCAGTGAGAGCTACCGATTTCGGAGCGTAGAGACGCATGGTGAGATTGAACGGTCCCTTCGGTGCGGGCAGCCAGTTGGCCTCTTTATCCGCTCCAGGGCTTTCGTTCTGGATGTAGAGATCGAGTGAGCCGTCGGAGTTCGTCTGGAACGGCATCCAGCTCGACACTGCGAAGCGGTTGAGGCTGTTCGCAACCTGGAAGCCATCCGGATCGTAGAGCGTGACCGACCAGAAGGCGTCGACGGGTGGCGTGGCGCCCTTTTCGAACCGGATGGTGTACTTGTTGGCGCCGTCGAGCGGTTTCCCGGTGTCGTCGGCGAGATTGAGCGGATAGATCGCATCCTCCGGCAGATTGGCGCCTAGGCCCTGCTGCGCGACGATGGCCCTCTTCAGGTAGTAGTTGCCATAAACGCCCATGGTGTCGGTGTTCATCGACCACCCATTTTCAACACGAGCGAGCGTCGCGAGCTTCCACTTCATGAGCTCTTGCGAGGCTAGGGGAGCACTCTCGATGGCCTTCTGAACGGTCGGATCGAGCTTGGAGAAATCAAACGACTTGCCTGGCTCGAGGCCGATACGTCTCATCTGCGCAATAATGGGTTGATCGGTGATGTGAGGCGGTTGGGTCTTGAGAAGCTCGGCGGCGTAGGTGAAGTAATCCGACGCTGTCATGGTGTCGACTTGCTGCTTGGGCGGCGTCTTCATGTCGATCGCGGGATCGATCTTCACTTCTGCGGGCTTGGGTGTCTTGCCCCATTCGGACAATGGCGTGATTTTGTATCCCGCCTGGATCTTATGAACGTGGTCGTAGTCTGCAGGCCCATCAGTCTTGGTGCGGCCGATGATCCACACATGGGGGGTCGGCGCGGCGATGTGTTGGACATCCGCGGGGAGCCGGAATTTCTCGATCATCTTCTCTCTTAGGCTCGGGTCCCAGCCGGGCGGCGTAACAAGGAAGTTGGCCGCTTGAGTTCCGGTCGTCCGCCAGCCGGGCGACGCAAAGACGTTGGACCACATGTCCAGCATCGGCAGCAGATAGTAGCGGCCACCCGTGTCAGGCGCGGAGACGACCACGGGCTCCTTGGTGAGATCCAGCCATCCGCTGGAATAGAGCGTGTCGAAGTTGGGCCGCACCACGGCCTTCATATCAGCGGTCGGAAACGCTTTGACGTTCGCGAACACATTCGCTGGCCCGCCGATATCCGATTTTCCGGCCTCGACGTTGGTCAGTTGCTTGCGCGTCACGTCCATAGTCACGAGCGGATAGAAATAGACATAGGCCTGCTGCGCGATGGATTGCGCTTCCGCCTCGGTGATGTCACCGGCGCGTGCGGTGAAGCCAGTTGCGAGCGTCGCAGCGGCCGCCGCCGCAACGCAAATGGAGCCGGTATGTAAGAGCGCTGATCGAGCCGAACTCATCTTGTCCTCCCAGGCTTACTTCTCCGGCGGGAACACCACGTTCCAGTCGGTCTTCATATCGACGACGGTCCAGCCCTTGGCCTGGGCCGCGTCGAGGGCCTTGTCGAGTTTGCCGATGTGTGAGTTGCGGTCGTAGGCCCACTCCCGCTCGGCGTCCGTGTGGTGTACGAGGCCGGCGAAGCTCGGCCCCTCTCTTGCCGTGGTCCATTGCAGCATCTGCAGATCGCCGTCGGAGTTGCCGAAGGCGAAGATGGGACGACGGCCGATAAAGCGATTGATGCCGACGGGCTTACCTGGTCCGTCGTCGATGAACTCGACCTTGGGCTCTTTGATGAGAACGGGCTTTCCGTCTGCCTCCAACTCGTACTTGACGACACCCGAAGACCCCACGACCTGCTCGGGCGGAATGCCATAGCTGGGTTCGGCAAACTGGCGCATGAACTCCACGCCGCCGCCCGAAACGATGAAGGTCTTGAAGCCATTGGCTCGCAGATAAGTCAAAAGCTCGAGCATCGGTTGATAGACGAGGCTGGTGTAGAGGCGATGGAAGCGCGGGTGCTCGGCCGTCTTCAGCCAGCTGTCGACGATGCTGTTGAACTTCTCGGTCGTCATGCCGGAGTGCGTCACCGCCATGATCTCGAGCAGACCATGCTCTCCCGCGGCGAGGACTGCCTCTCTATCGCCTTCGAGCACGCCCTTGAACGGCTGCGTCGTCTTCCAGTCCGGATGCTCAGGCTCCATGGCAGCAATGCGATCGAACGCAAAGGCGAGCTGGAAGTAGATGGGCTGCTCGGCCCACAGCGTGCCGTCGTTGTCGAACGTCGCGATGCGTTCGGCGGGCGGGACGAAATCCGGCCCGCCCTCGGCAGTCACGCGCGTGACGAAATCGACGATAGCCTTCTTGGGCCCAGTGTCGTTCCACGACGGCAGCGGATCCGCTGCGGCGGAAACGGCCAGTACCACTGAAAGAAAAAGCACTCCCAGATAACGGCAAATGCTGGAAATACCCATATCAAACTCCCGCCTCTGGCTCGGGGCGCGGCTCAGCCACCCCCTTCTGGCGCTGGCGCACATCCTCGACGTCGCGTTCGAGGAAGAAATTGAGGAACGTCCGTATGACGGCAATGATGCCGAGACGTGCGACGGCCTCCCAGTCGGTCGTAATCGACGTCTCGATAATGTCCGCCGCGAGCTGGAAGGTGAGGCCGGCTACAAGCCATCGCGCAAACCGGAGCCAGATATCCCGCCTCTCCCTGCCCGTCTCACCGCCCAGAACCATGTGCCGCATCACGGCGATGGCCGCTTCTACCGTGCCGAGCACGATGACCAGCAATGCCAGGGCGTCGATGGCGACGATTGCGCTCTTCGATGCGGAGACCAGCCACTCTTCCATGCCGCTCATTTATGTCTCCGCGCTTGCGAGAGACGAGCCGTCAGGGACGTCCACGCCCGAGCGGCACGGCAGATAAGAGCCAGAACCATATGCCGCGATGCCGGAACCCTAACGCCGTTCACTATGAGATCTTTGTCATCGAGCGAAATCTGCACATCCACCTCCTGATGCTGGGCTAGCCGTGAGCGGGAGTGCCGATGCACACGGGGCGCACTGAGCGCATAAACCTGCGGACTGCGACCAAATCGAACTTGGACGGCGTCCCGCGGCATGCGACCGTGAAGCGGGGTTTGGGGTTGATCGGGGGAAAGTCAGATGCCTCTTGATGGATCGTTCCGCGGCGAGGAGCCGCTTGGGCCATGGTGCACCAGCTGCAAGACGCCGATCGCAGCCGGGCAAAAAAGCGTGCGCGTTAGCTTCGCTCACGACCCGCACGGATTCGGCGGCCTGACCGGCGAATACCACGAGGCGTGCAGCAAGCCGTTTGTGTCGATGGCGAATGCCCTCGACATGCTCTCGTTCCGTAGATTCTAGATCGCACGTCATCGCGTGCCTCATGGACAAGCGGGCGACGGGATTTCTCCCGCCGCCCTGCAACGATCAGCTTCCGCTAACGGCTTCCTGCATCTTCCCGATCGCGTCGTCGATCGTAAAGCTGTTCGGCTTCTGGATCGGGGGGAAGTCCTTGAACGTGTCCGCCCATTTTGCCGCGATGACGTTCATGGCCAGCGCGATGTAGTCGTGGCGCAGGAACCACTCGTAGTATGTGTTTGATGTCGTGTCCGCGAACTCATAGGGGTCCGTTCGCAGATTGTAGAGCTTGGGAAGCCGCAGCCGCGTGAAGGGTTCTGCCCACACCTGCAGCGTACCCTTGCAGCGCTGCTCCATGAACACGACCTTCCAGTTGTCGTAGCGCATGGCGATGATGTCACCATCGTCGCTGATATAGACGAACAGCTTGCGCGGACTCTCCTTCTCCTTGCCGGTCAGGTAAGGGAGCAGGTTGTAGCCGTCGAGGTGGTTCTTGTAGGTGCGTCCGCAGGCCTGGTAGCCCTTCTTCGTCTTCTCCACGATATCCGGCTCGCCGGCCATGGCGAGGAAGGTCGGCAGCCAGTCGTGATGCTGAACGATCTCCTTCGAGATCTGTCCCGGCTTGATCTTGCCCGGCCAGCGCACCAGCAGCGGAACGCGGAACGCGCCTTCCCAGTTCGTGTTCTTCTCGGAACGGAACGGCGTCATGCCGCCATCCGGCCAAGTGTTGCGGTGCGGCCCGTTGTCGGTCGAATACTGCACGAAGGTATTGTCGGCGAGGCCCATCTCGTCGAGGAAGTCGAGCATCTGTCCGACATTCTTGTCGTGGTCGATCATGGTGTCGTGATAGGGCGACTGCCACCTGCCGGCCTGTCCGAGGCTTTCCTTCTTCGTATGCGTATAGAGATGCATGTGCGTGGTGTTGAGCCACACGAACCACGGTTTGCCGTCAGCTTCGCAGCGCTTGATGAAGTCTTTCGCCGCCGCGACGAATTCGTCGTCGCAAGTCTCCATGCGCTTGCGGTTCAGCGGCCCGGTGTCCTCGATCTTCTGCTTGCCAACCTTGCCCCAGCGCGGTTCGACAGTTGAATCGTCTTTGTCGGTCGCCCATGATTTCATGACGCCGCGGGGCCCGAGATTTTTCCGGAAGTTCGGAAAATCCTTCTCGGGCGGGTAATCGTACATCTCCGGCTCTTCCTCGGCGTTGAGATGATAGAGGTTGCCGAAGAACTCATCGAAGCCGTGATTGGTCGGCAGCATGTGGTTCAAGTCGCCGAGATGGTTCTTGCCGAACTGCCCGGTGGCGTAGCCCTGGTTCTTGAGCGCGCCGGCGATGGTCATGGCCTTTTCGGTCATTCCGATCGGAGCGCCGGGAATGCCGACCTTCGACAGGCCGGTGCGCAGCACGCTCTGACCTGTAATGAATGCAGAGCGACCCGCCGTGCAGGACTGTTCCCCGTAGGAATCGAGAAACATCATTCCCTCTTTGGCGAGACGGTCGATGTTGGGCGTCTGGTAGCCCATCAATCCATGCGAATAACAACTGAGGTTCGAGATGCCGATGTCGTCGCCCCAGATGACGAGAATGTTCGGCTTACCGGACTTGGCCATCGATAAACTCCTACCATTTCGAATATGACCCGCTCAGCCTTTGCGTCGCTCCGACGCGACGTTCGTGCGGTCGACATCGGTCGCTGCCCTCGGCGCGGGCGGCGGGATCGCTTCCGCCGCCCGCCCTTCATGTCATGCGTGGCGCCTAGTGCATTCCGCCCCCGACGGCCTCCTTCATCTTGTCCATCACCTGGTCGATGCTGAAGCTCGCCGCTTTCTGCAGCGGCGGGAATTCCTTGAAGCTCTTTAGGAACTCCGCCACGCCCGCCTGCGCGGGAACCAATATGAACGCGCGGCTCAAGAGCCAGTCGTAATAGGAGTTGGACGTGATATCCGCGCGCTCGTAGGGATCCATTCGCAGATTGAAAAGCTTCGGGACACGGAGCGGTGTGAAAGGTTCCGCCCAAATTCGCAACGTGCCCTGCGCGCGCTGCTCGGCGAACACCACCTTCCAATTGTCGAAGCGAAGGCAGGCAAGATCGCCGTCATCGGTGAAATAAAGGAAACCGTTGCGTTCGGGCTTCTTCGCCTTGCCGGTGAAGAACGGCATCAGACTGAAGCCGTCCAGGTGCGACTTGAACTTCTTGCCGTTGGCTTCGACGCCGCCCTTCAACAGCTTCTGCTTGATGTCCGGATCGCCGGCCGCATCGACAATGGTCGGCAGCCAGTCGAGATGGGCAACGATGTCGTTGACCACCGTGCCGGGCTTGATCACGCCAGGCCAGCGCACTAGGCACGGCACACGATAGGCACCTTCCCAGTTCGAGTTCTTCTCGCTGCGGAACGGCGTCATGCCTGCATCCGGCCACGAATTCATGTGCGGACCGTTGTCGGTCGAGTACATGACCATGGTGTTGTCAGTGATGCCGAGCTCGTCGACCAGGTCGAGCATCTGGCCGATATGCTTGTCGTGCTCGATCATGCAATCGTGATACTCGGACTGCCAGCGCCCCGACTGACCGCGGATGCGGTCCTCGATGTGAGTGCGGAAGTGCATGTGGGTGGTGTTGAACCAAAGAAAGAACGGCTTGTCGTCCTTGACCGCTTTCTTGATGAAATCCTTCGCGGCTGCGAGGAATTCGGTGTCGACCGTCTTCATCCGCTCTATGGTCAACGGACCGGTATTCTCGATCTTCTGTCCGCCCTTGCCATCCGCCCATGAATGTAGCACCCCGCGCGGGCCGAACTTCTTCTTGAAGTTGGGGAAGTCCTTGTCGTTGGGATAGTCCGGATTCTCCGGCTCTTCCTCGGCATTGAGGTGATACAGGTTGCCGAAGAATTCATCGAAGCCGTGCACGGTCGGCAGATGCTCGTCCTTGTCGCCGAAATGGTTCTTGCCGAACTGCCCGGTGACATATCCCAGCGGCTTCAGCAATTCTGGAATATTCGGATCCTCGGCGCGCATGCCGAGCTCGGCGCCCGGCATGCCGACCTTGGTCAGTCCGGTGCGCAATCCACATTGGCCGGTGATGAAGGAGGCGCGGCCAGCCGTGCAGCTCTGCTCGCCGTAATAGTCGGTGAAGAGAGCACCTTCCTCGCCGATGCGATCGATGTTCGGGGTCCGATACCCCATCAAGCCTCTGCTGTAGATACTGAGGTTCGACTGACCGATGTCGTCGCCCCACAGAATCAAGAAATTGGGCTTCTTGCCGCTTCCACCTTTCGGGTCCTTGGCCATTACTCAAACTCCTTCTGGTTTCTGTCCTTCGCCTCCCCCGAAAGTGTTTCCCCCAACGGCCTTCTCTGTGTGACTTGGTGCTAGGTCTCTGTTGGCATCGATCTCTCCTTTTTGCCGAATTACTCGAAGGGCCCGACCTGAAAGAGCATGCTGACGATGGCGAAGACGCCAATCAGCAAGAGAACGATCGCGGTAATGAGCGTGAAGGATGCAGGGAAAATGCTCTCGGCGTGGACGAGCCCCGCTTCCCTCATCGCCTCACGCTCATGCCGCAAACCGAGCATGAACTGCACGTGATAGATGATGCCGACGACCAGCATCAGGATTCCGAGCGAAACGAGCGCCACGCCGAAGTTTCGTGCCGCACCCGCATGCGTGATGACGTTCTGATCGCGCAGCTTCTCGAACACCTGGAATATCGTGAAGCCGAAGCTGATGAGCGATAGCGAGGTTCGGATCACCGACATCAGCGTGCGGTCCGCGCTCATGCGCGTGCGCTGGAAGCTCATTCCCGTGCGCCGCGACGACAGCTCGACCGATATATTATCCGGGTCGGAAGCTCTGGACACGACGGTCTTGGATGGCTCGCGTGTCATGCGCTGCCTCCTCGCGATGCTGGTGTTGATGAAGGCTTGCCGAACCAAAGGCTGGCGATGCGATCGACCGGACCGCGCAGAAGCAGGTACGGGAGGAAGGCGAGCACGAGTGCGATGATTACGGCTTCGCCCGGATAGAACGTGCCGAGCTCCTTGAGCTGGTAGATGGTGTCCATGCCGAGACCGAGCAGGATGATGCGCCCAGTCGAGACAAGACCTTCCTGCAGACGCCCGCCCAGCTTCGATGGGTTCGTAAGCATCGTCCAGAAGTAAGGAGACCTGCCGAGACGGGCGTCCTTGATGCCATCGTGCACGGCGGCGATGGTCGCCATGATGGGCTGCAGGATGAAGCGGAACGACATCGAGTCGCCGGGCCGTCCGGTCAGATCCTGCCATTGACGGTGCCACACTTCGCTCGACGCGCCGTACCAGATGAAGCCGAGAACAGCGAGGACGGCGCAAGCAAGCACGGCGATCTGCGCCGTGAGGCTCATGTTTGTTGTTGTTCCTCCAGCCATTCCGTGCGGCTCCGTTCTTACATCGACGAAAACTTTCCTTTGCTCAGCGGCAGGGCGGATAGGGGTAGTAGCCGCACCGGACGCCGTAGTACGGCACGGCCGCAGCGCCCGCGTACCAGGCGCCCCGATACGCACGGCGATCGGCGCCGGCAAACGAGCGCGGCGTCAATGGTCGGCCGATGATGTCGATGAATACGGCTGCTGCCCCATCCGCACCGGTCAGATCGCCTTCAAGGACATCGACATCGAAGGTGAGCTTGTCGCCTTCGAGCTTGGGCGACTTCAAAACGACGACGGCATCGCGGACTGTGCCATCCTTGCCGAAGCCGGAGACGGTCGCGTTAGGTGGATCGTTGGCGAAGTTGTCGTTGCCGATGGCCCAGTCCTCGACGACGTGAGCGGTCAGATCATGGCCTGCGGCTCTCACGGGACGATCGGCGAACACGATGGAGTTGGGTGCGACACCAACCAGGATGAGCTTTCCGCCCTGAAGCGTCGCGCCGTTGGCATTGAGCACGATCAGCGAAGGCACCACCTCGGCCTTGCCCTGACCTATCGTCTTCTGCAGCGGTACATGACGCTCCGGAGCCGCCGCGGTTTGAGCGAGTGCGGGGCAAATCGCGGCAACGGCAAGGACGAGACTCAGCAGCGCCACCTTCAATCCGGATGAACTCGATAGGTGAGACATGACTTTCTCCTCTCGTGTTCTCCTGGACTGCCTCCTTAGGGGCTGCCCGCTCCACGAATTACGCAGCGGAAGCCGACATGGCTGGTGGATGTATCGATCGGCTCGGGGTGGCGCGCCGCTGGCCGATAGCGGCGGCAGTAGTTCGGCGCGCACAGATGCGAGCCGCCCTTCAGCACCTTGCGAGGAATGCGAACTTGCGGCTGGCAGGAGTCGTAGCTCTGGTCTGCGGGTGGACCACGAGGGTTTTCTGGAATGCAGCAAGCCTTTGGGGCATCGGCCGGATGCTTGGGCGCATACCAGTCGCTGGTCCACTCCCAGATATTTCCGATCATGTCGTGGAGACCGTAGCCGTTGGCCGGGAAGGCTGTGACGGGCGAGGTCCGTTCCCATCCGTCGAGCTTCAGGTTCTCGTGCGGAAAGTTGCCTTGCCAGGTGTTGGCCATCTGCCGGCCTTCTGGTGCGAGCTCCTCACCCCAGGCGAATTCCGCGCCTTCAAGTCCGCCGCGCGCGGCAAACTCCCACTCGGCCTCCGTGGGCAGCGCCTTGCCAGCCCATGCCGCATAAGCCTCTGCGTCCTTGTAGGCGACATGGACAACCGGATGCTCGTCGAGACCCTTGATCCAGCTCCCGCGGCCATAGGGGTGACGCCAATTGGCGCCGAAACGGAATTCCCACCACTGGCCCCAGTTGCGAAGGTCCACGGGCCCCGAAGGCGGATTGAACACCAGCGATCCGGCTTTCAACATGTGCGGGAGGGCGCCTGGATAGTCCTCGGCGCGAGGCGCGATCTCCGCAAAGGTGACGTAGCCGGTTTCCTCGACGAAGCGCCTGAACTCCCGGTTGGTCACCGGGGTTCGATCCATCCAGAAGCCGTCGACGGTCACGCGATGCGATGGGGCCTCTTCCGGATAATGACTGTCTGAACCCATCCGGAACGTGCCGCCCGGAATGTGAATCATACCCGCGGGATCGAAAGCGCTCTTGCCTCCGGACTCCGCCTCCGGAGTCGAGTGTCGAACCTCTTCGGCGTGCTCGGAGCCTCGTGTGTCATCCATCGCGCGCCTCCCCTATGGAGAAGAGATGGAATGCGTGCTGAATCCGCATTTTGCGCAGCACAATTCGTATCGAATCGTAACAGCGATCACTCCGGAGCAGCGTCGCGCCACCACGGCCAATATTTATATGTGTAAAATAAGGAAGAGGGCGTCGAGCCCTTCGAATCACGGGGGAATTTCGAGTGCAATACATCTTCAGCCTCTCGGCAGAACACGTAAACAGCACCCCCGTGCCACGTAACGCAGTGCATCAGTCGTGCACCCTAAGAGATTGAACGTCAAACAAATTTGGTGCTGCACCGCAACGACAAGTGGAACAGCGTTTGGATAAAAAACCGTGGAATTGGCGGCTTTATTGGGACCTGTGATTGCTGCGCAACAAACAAGACCCAGAAAATCACCTATACTGGCAAGCATTAAGCGAGACTGTTGCGCATTTTCCATTTCATTTCCGGGAGAACATATCTTCCATTGTCTGCCGGCTGCTTATTCCGGTGTTGGCCGAAAGTCTAATGCAAGTAAAATGCGTCCGTTCGGAAAGGTCCGCCTGCCCGCAACGTGGACGCTGTCTGAAATCTTCCCGTCGGCGTGCGGGCCGACGGCGCAAATTGAGTTTTGGTGTTTTACGCGGGGACGGGAGCGCCATTCGTCGAGGCTCGGCAGTGGCGCTCTCCGCGCATGTGCGCGGCTCGAAAACACCTTGGTCGCGTCGCGTATTCATCGAAAATCCGGGGGATGAATAGAAGAATGCGCGTTCTTTCTCGCAAGCTGGCAGTCACTCTTGCCGCGTCGCTGCTTGTAACAACGACCGAAACGAGAGCCGCCGAATTCGCCTTCTCATCTTATGGTCTCGGCGCGGCTGCGTTCGGCGCCGGCGTCGTCCCCCCGCCCGGGACGTACATCACCAACTCTTATGCCTATTACCAAGGCGAGATCGGCGGCCCTGTCACGGTCGGCGGTGTGCTCATCGATGCCGGGTTAAAGGTCGATTACTTCTCCGCTGCCGTGAATGGCTTGTACGTCCCCGAGCGCAAGCTGCTAGGTGGCCAGCCCGCAGTCGCCGTCACGGTGCCCGTCGGATATATCGACATGAACGCCGAAGTGACCGGCCCGCTGGGCAACACGACCCGCGAGCAGACCGATGGGTGGGGACTGGGCGACATCACGACGCGAGCCCAGATCGGCTGGACGCGCGGAGCCGATTTCAGCCATTTGGCCTGGGTGCAGGTCGTGGCTCCGACGGGACGCTACGACACCGGCTTCGAGCCCAACATCGGATTAAATCGTCCAGGCATCGACATCGGCTGGGCTTTCACGTGGACCGAGAAAACGTCGAAGCTGCAATTCAACGGCGCCCTGGGCGTCACCTTCAACTTCGAGAACAACGAGACGGACTACAAAAGCGGTAATGAGTTCCACTTCGAATGGTCCGTTGGTCGCGAAATCTGCAAAGGCCTCATGATCGGCGTCGTCGGCTACGACTACCGCCAGATCTCGGGCGATTCAGGCGCAGGCGCGATCCTCGGTCCCTTCGAGGGTGACGTCGACGCGATCGGCGGCGGGCTCGAGTACACGACCATCGTTGGAAAGACACCGCTGATCATCAATGCCCGCCATTATCAGGAATACAACGTCGAACACCGCTTCGACGGCAGCATGTCCATCCTGTCGGGCACAATCCGCTATTAAGGAATGTCGCAGGAAGCGTGGAGCGGGCGAAGGGAATCGAACCCTCGACATTCAGCTTGGGAAGCTGACGTTCTACCTCTGAACTACACCCGCAATACGCAACTATATCAGTTGCTTAAACATCTCCTGGCGCATCGCTTCTGCCCGCGAGACTGGCCTCAAGCATTAATGCCTTTCCTAGCCTTTGGGAAGCGGCTGAGGGCCGCGCCGGCCACGCTGCCCCTATCGCGCTCTGGACCGCGGGCCATCGAGCCCCTATCAGTCTCCGCAATCCGCGCGAGCCAAATCGAACATGTCCGAAACCACAGCAAATTCAGAGAGCGCCTCGATCCGTCCGGGCCAAGTCCGTCCCGAGTGGACCAGCGCCCAGCGCATCGTCGTCAAGATCGGCTCGGCGCTCCTGACGGACGCCGCGACCGGCGAGCTTAAAGCCGCCTGGCTCGCCTCCCTCATGGACGATGTCGCGGCCCTCGCCAAAGCCGGCAAGGAAGTCGTGCTGGTATCCTCGGGCGCCATCGCTCTCGGTCGCCATAAGCTTGGTCTGCCGAAAGGCCCCTTGGAGCTTGAGCAATCGCAGGCCTCCGCCGCCGTAGGCCAGATCAGCCTCGCGCACGCGTATGAGAACCTTGCGGCGAGCCACGGCCTGATCATCGCGCAGATTTTGCTGACGCTCGGCGATACGGAAGAGCGCCGCCGCTACCTCAATGCCCGCCACACCATCGAGACGCTGCTGGAGCTGAAGGCCATTCCCGTCGTCAACGAGAACGACACCGTGGCAACCGCTGAAATCCGCTACGGCGACAACGACCGCCTCTCCGCCCGTGTCGCCAGCATGATGAGCGCCGATTGCCTCGTGCTGCTGTCCGATATCGACGGCCTCTACACGGCGCCGCCCGCGTCAGACAGCGCGGCCGAGCACATCCCGCTCGTCACCGAGATCACGGCTGAAATCGAGGCCATGGCGGGCGACGCCGGAACGGAGCTGTCGAAAGGCGGCATGAAGACCAAGATCGAAGCGGCCAAGATCGCCGTCGGCGCCGGCACCAACATGGTCATCACCACTGGCAAGATCATGAACCCGCTGGCCGCCATTGCCGCCGGCTCAAAGGTCACGTGGTTCCTCGCCAAGTCGGATCCCGTGACCGCGAAGAAGCGCTGGATCGCCGGACAGCTCGAGCCGCGTGGCACCGTGCACGTGGATGCGGGCGCCGAGCAGGCGCTGAACTCCGGCAAAAGTCTGCTGCCGGCTGGCGTGAAGCGCCTGGATGGCGAATTCGGCCGCGGCGACGCCGTGATCATCCGTGCTCCCGACGGGCGCGAGCTGGGGCGCGGCCTTGCCGCCTACGCCCGCACCGACGCAGAGCGCATCCTGGGACGCAAGTCTTCCGAGATCGCAGGTATCCTGGGCTTCGATGGCGGCCCCGAGCTCATCCATCGCGACGACATGGCTCTCCGCCGTTAGCGAAACCCGGCGTTCGCCTGTTGCAGAGCCTTAACGCCCCCTGGCGCCCTCGCCGGGCAGTGCTATATGAACGCCCATGAACAAGATCGACCGCATTGATCAGACGACCGCAGACTTGATGCACGCCACGGGTGTCGCCGCCCGTAAGGCGGCGGCTGTGCTTGCTCTGGCGTCGACTGAGATCAAGAACGCGGCCTTGAAGCATGCGGCGGCCGCGATGCGGCGCGACGTGAAGCTAATCCTCGACGCCAATGCCAAGGATCTTGCCAAGGTAAAGGCCGGAGACCGCCCAGCTTCCTTCATCGACCGCCTAACGCTCAACGAGAAGAGCGTCGAAGCCATCGCAGTAGGCCTCGAGGAAGTGGCGGCTCTCCCCGATCCCGTAGGCACGATCCTTACTGAATGGACGCGTCCCAACGGTCTGCGCATTCAGCGGAAGCGCGTTCCCATTGGCGTCATCGGCGTCATCTATGAAAGCCGCCCCAACGTCACCGCCGACGCCGGCGCGCTGTGCCTCAAGTCCGGAAACGCCGCCATCCTGCGCGGCGGCTCCGAGAGCCACCTCTCGAGCCTCGCCATTCAGGCTTGCATTGCCGAGGGTCTGAAGAAGGCCGGCTTGCCCGAAACCGCAATCCAGTCGGTGACGACCACCGATCGCGACGCGGTCGGCCTCATGCTCAAGGGCCTCGACGGCAACATCGACCTAATTGTCCCGCGCGGCGGCAAGAACCTCGTCGCTCGCGTGCAGGACGAAGCGCGCGTGCCGGTGTTCGCTCATCTCGAAGGCATCTGCCACACCTACGTCGACCGTGCCGCCGACCTCGCGATGGCCAAGGAGGTCCTGGTCAACGCCAAGATGCGCCGCACCGGAGTTTGCGGTGCGACCGAGTGCCTGCTCATCGACAAAGCCGCGCCGGCAAACTACCGCATCGACCTGATCAAGGCCCTGCTCGATGCCGGTTGCGAAGTCCGCGGAGACGCACCCGCGCTGGAAGCCGATTCCCGCGTGAAAGCCGCGCAGGAGAGCGACTACGGCACCGAGTTCCTCGACGCCGTCATTGCAGTGAAGACCGTTGATGGCGTAGATGGCGCAATTGAGCACGTCGCTCGCTATGGCTCGCAACACACCGACGCGATCATCACCGCCGATGCCGATACCGCCGAGCGTTTTCTCGCCCGCGTCGACAGCGCCATCGTGCTCTGGAATGCCTCGACGCAATTTGCCGACGGCGGCGAGTTCGGCTTCGGCGCCGAGATCGGTATCGCGACGGGCAAGCTTCACGCTCGCGGCCCCGTCGGCCTCGAACAGCTCACTACATTCAAATATGTCGTTCGGGGTGACGGCCAGACGCGTCCGCGCTGACCGGCCTTCGAGTTGGAAGTCGGACAGCCGCTACTTCGCGGGCTCCGGCACGCCAGCCATGAATTCCTTGGCCCCGAGCACGTGCTGGACCGTCTTTTCGAGCATGTCGAGCTTGAACGGCTTGAGTAGGTAGGCGCTGGCGCCAGCGGCCTTGGCCGCGAGGATGTTCTCCGGCTTCGACTCTGCGGTCACCAGGATGAACGGAATTTTCGCGGTCTTCTCCTCCGCACGCACGAGCTTCAAGAGCTCGAAGCCGCTCATGCCGTCCATGTTCCAATCGGAAAGGATGAGATCGTAAGTGCTGGCCTGCACCATCTCGAACGCCTTGATGCCGTTTTCAGCCTGGTCGACATGCACGAAACCGAGCTGGACGAGCAGCCTTCGGATGATCTTGAGCATGACTTCGCGATCCTCGACGATCAGAATCCGAAGGTCAGCGCGCCCAGTCATGAAACCACCAATGCAATTTGCCGAATCGTCATCAGGGAAGCATGTGTAGACTTGCCCGTAACTGACCGCCCTCCCAGGAGTCTGCTTGGCCTGGGCTAAACCATTGTAAAACCAGGCATTGCCTAACAAGTCCCGAAGCGAATGACCCGACGCGCCCAGCGCCTTCCGACCCACCTGCTTGCCATCCGCACGCCGGAAGCCCACTCCGGTCAGCGCATCGGGCTGATGGGCGGCACGTTCAATCCTCCGCATGAGGCGCACTTGGCGAACTCCGAGCTCGCGCTGCGGCGCCTTGGCCTGGATCGCGTATGGTGGCTTGTCACGCCTGGTAACCCATTGAAATCTCACGCGACGCTCGCTCCGCTCGCGGAACGCGTCGAGGCCTCGCGCCAGCTCGCCCGACACCCGGCGATCCGCGTCACAGACTTCGAGAGCGAGCTCGGCACGGCCTATACGGCTGAAGCCCTGATGTTTCTCAAGACCCGCTATCCGGGCGTGCAGTTCGTCTGGATCATGGGCGGAGATAATCTCGCAAGCTTCCACCGCTGGCGGGACTGGCGGCGCATCGCAGAGGCGTTCCCCATCGCCGTCATCGACCGGCCCGGCTGGAGGCTGAAAGCCCTGGCCTCTCCGGCCGCCCGCGCCCTCGCCCGGTACCGCTTGAGCGCCAATCACGCGAAGCAACTGGCCACCTGCAAGGCCCCCGCCTGGGTCTATCTCGCCAACAGGTTGCTGCCACACTCCTCGACAGCGATCCGGGCGGCAGCTGGCCCGGTCGAGTAACCGGAGATCCCGTCTTTTGGGCCTTCCGCCACAGGGAAATCCCATCCGTTAACGAACTGAACCAGACTATTGCTGGCGGACCGGCAGGGCGGTATCGTCACGTTTGCGCCGGGGGTGATGAGGCTCCCGCGCGGCGTCGCCTCTTAGGCCATCATTTCGGTCGAGGGGGATTGCGCCTGATGAGCCGGGTCGTCGGGAAGCGGCGACTTGGCGTTGAGAAGGAAAGGATATTCACCAAACGATGCGAACAGCCACCGAGGGCGCCCGCAAGGGTACACCTCCTGCCGATCTCCTGCATGAACGCGCGAGTTCGGAAGCAATGCTCGATCGGGTCACATTTTGGCTCGACGAAGCCAAGGCCGAGAAAATCGTATCGATCGATCTCAAGGGCAAATCATCGCTCGGCGATTTCATGGTCATCGCGACTGGCCGCTCCGACCGCCACGTCGGCGCTATTGCAGATCAACTACGTAAGAATCTCAAAGAAGCAGGCATTTCCGGCGTCCGTGTCGAGGGTCTTGAGACCTGCGACTGGGTGCTGATCGATGCCGGCGACATCCTCGTTCATGTTTTCCGGGCTGAGGTTCGCGACTTCTACAATCTCGAAAAGATGTGGTCGGCCACTCGGCCAACCGATCTCATGTCGCACTAGTCCGATCGTCCGCCGGGAGGCTCGAACCGCGCCCGTTGGCGTGTTCGAATGCTCGAGCCTCCATGAGCCGCAATCAAGTTCGCATGGGCCCAGAGCCTTTGTGCGACGGAGATCTTTAGGCCGAAGTCTCCAGGCCGAACCGCTCTCTATCCTGGCAAAATCGGCTCAGGCCAATGCGCATCATCATCGCCGCTGTCGGCCGCCTCAAGGACGGGCCGGAGCGTGAGCTTTACACCCGATATGCGAAGCGCCTCGACGAGCAGGGCCGCAGCCTGGCGCTAGGTCCTCTGCGCCTTGCGGAGCTTCCCGAAGGCCGCGCCGCCGGACTTGGTCAGCGCCGCGCCGACGAGGCAGGCCGGCTTCTGGAAGCCTCCTCGGAGGCGGAGCTCAAAGTGGCGCTCGACGGCACCGGAAAGACCATGACGAGCGATGGGCTGGCCAAATGGCTCGCCGCCAAGCGTGACGGCGGGATCCGCACTCTGGCGTTTCTCATCGGCGGTCCCGATGGGCATGGGCCCGCTGCCCTGGAATCGGCCGACCTCAGGTTGTCCCTGGGACCCATGACACTTCCGCACGGCCTTGCCCGCATCATCCTGGCCGAGCAGCTCTACCGCGCAGCAACCATCCTGGCGGGCCACCCCTACCATCGGGCCTGACTTTCAAATCTGTACTTGGTTCGTCAAATTGCTGCACCAAGCGCCGGTTATGGTCGCCGCGAGTTCCAGGGGCGTCACGAAAGGCCGTGTCCAACGGCTGTGATCCACGGTCAGTAGAGTAGGTGTCACACGGCTTCCATGGAGGCTGGCCACCCTTTAGTGTCCGGCCTCGAACCAGAGTTTTGGCTGCGTGAAGTTGGGGGTTTTCATGGAGGAGGCTTACGATGTCGGCTGCTGACGTAACGGCACCGCTTCCCCTTCCATCCGCGGCAGCCGAGCCCAATGTGGCCGCGGTGACGATTAACCTCGACGTCGTGAAACCTGATAGCGCCAGGGCACGCGAGCGCTTCATCCCAGTTACGACATTCGCGCTCATCGACCGCCTGACGCTGCCTCATGCCTGGCCGGCACGCGAAGCCAAGGCCGCGCGGCGTTTCTTCCGCTACCTCGATTATTGGCGCCGCCAGCAGCACAATGCAGCGCTGATGGAGCTATTGCAGGCCTACGAGCCGTTCAGCCCCGACAGCGATCTCTTGGTCACGCGCCGCTTTACGTCGAATGAGCGCCTGACCATCCAGAAGCGTGTCGTCAGCGGCATCGAAAGCATTCTGACCCAGGCCAATTACGTCCGCATCGATCCCCATGACGTGGCGATGATCCTGACCAAGGAATCGCACTACGGCCTGGACCTCCACGTCGACTTCACCGCCTTCGAGGAAGTGCTGATCTACTATCGCGGTGCCTCCAACCGGCGCGACGAGCGCCGCACGCTGCGCAAGTTCATGCGCAAGGAGGAGTTCGACGTTCCGATCTTCCAGCGCTTGTTCCTGCTCTTCAAGCTGAAGAGCAAGGACGCGCGCATTCAGGAGATCATGAAGGAGCAGAAGCTCACCCGGCGCGAGGCGGAAAAGATCGTCTTGCGCATGCGGTCCCTTTTCCCGGCCGCCGTGAACGAGGACAACATCTATCTCAAGCTGTTCAAGAACATTCCGCGCAGCGATGTCGAGATGGTCTTCCCGAACACGAAGGTGAAGTTCCGACTGCTCGACAAGCTGCGCTTGGGACTGACAGGCGGTGCCGGCCTCGGCATGGGCGCTTTTGGAGCAGCCGGCAAGATTGCGGTCGCAGCCTCGAACCCGATTATGGCCCTGGGCGCCGCTGTCGGCCTCGGCGGCATTGCTTTCCGCCAAGCCGTCAACTTCATGAACCAGAAGCAGCGCTACATGGTCGTCATGGCGCAGAACCTCTATTTCCATTCCATGGCCGACAACCGCGGCGTGCTGATCAAGCTTGCCGACCGTGCCGCCGAGGAGGACATCAAGGAAGAGGTCCTGCTTTATAGCGTGCTGGCGAAGGAGTCCGCCAAGCGCTCCGATCTGCCGGCCATTGACGCCGCGATAGAGCAGTACCTCGCAACGAGCTTCGGCATTAACGTAGATTTCGATCTCGAAGATGCGCTCGGCCGGCTCATTGCCGACGGTCTGGTGACGGAGGGGCCCGATGGCCGCCTGGTCACCATGGCGCCTCAGGAGGCGGCCCTGCACCTCGACGCTAAGTGGGACGTCTTCCTGGACAACCTGCCCGATATCCGCTCCACGGGCGAGGGCCAGGAATACGAGGGCGCCCCAGGGGACGCACCCACCACATTGGCCACTGCCACGGTTTAGCGCCGTGGTAAGGTTCCTTCATTAGGCCTTCCCGCCGACTGTCTTCATTCCTGTGCCGGCTCGCAGCAGCCGCATAGAACGCGAGCACTTGCCGACAATGACCACCACCAAGCTCACCCTCGACACGAACGAGCGCAGCCTTGCCATGTCCGTGGCCGGCGCGCTTCAGGACCTGATCGAGCCCGCGCCGGACGCCCTCTCCGTATTCGAGGAGAGGAAAAGCCCCGAGGCGCCCCCGGTGTGGCGCGTCGAGGCCTTCTTCACCAACAGCCCGGATCCGGCTGCACTCACGCGCGAGGTCGCAGCACTTCTCGAAACCACGATCCCACCCTTTGAATCGGCCGCCGTGCCGGATCTCAACTGGGTGGCAATCTCTCAGGCGGCCCTGCCGCCCGTGCGAGCGCAGCGCTTCACCGTTCACGGCAGTCACGACAGAGACCGCATCCCACAGGGTCCGAACGCCATACTGATCGAGGCCGGCGAAGCCTTCGGCACCGCTCATCATGCGACGACTTACGGCTGCCTCCTCGCCATCGAGCGCCTGGCGGCTCGCGGCACGTTCGACAGCATCCTCGACCTCGGCTGCGGCTCGGGCATTCTGGCCATTGCTGCCGCACGCGCTTGGCCCAAGGCCAGGATCGCCGGCGTCGACATCGACGCCCAATCGATTGTCGTCGCGCGCGAGAACGCCAAGGCAAACCGTGCAGGCAACCGCGTCGAGTTCGTATGCGGTGACGGCGTCGACGATCCCGCCGTCCGCCGCCGCGCACCGTTCGATCTCATCATCGCCAACATTCTGGCTCGCCCCCTGATCATGCTTTCCCCGGACGTCCGCCGCAGCACGGCAAGGGGCGGCATCGTGATCCTTTCGGGCCTGCTGACGCGCGAGGCGCCCGCCGTCATCGCTGCCTATCGCGCCCAGGGCTTCTCCCTGATGGAGCACCACCGCCACGACGGCTGGTCGGCGTTGACGCTCGCGAAACGGACGCTAGCTTGAAATGCCTGCATTCCGCCTCTGACGGCGGCACCGCCAAGGACGCACAGCATGTTCCAGACCTTCACCGTCTCCTCGGACCCGGCGGCCATCCCGGGCCGCGTCAAGCGCTTGCGCGCGCTCCTCGCCGAGCATGAACTGGCAGCAGTGCTCGTGCCGCGCGGCGACGAGCATCAGGGCGAGTATGTGGCTCCCTCCGCCGAGCGGCTCAAATGGCTGACCGGGTTCTCGGGCAGCGCCGGTCTCGCGGTCGTCGGCAAGCGCCACGCTGCCGTGTTTGTCGATGGTCGCTATACCGTCCAGGTCCGGGCGGAGTGCGATGCCGACATCTTCGATTTTCCCGGGCTCGCGCGAACGGCGCTCAAGGGATGGCTGACGAGCAAGCTCAAGCGTGGCGACGTCATCGGCTTCGACCCACAGCTTCACACCGTTGCCGAGATCAGGCGGCTGGAAGCGGCCCTTGCGCCTTCCGGACTGACGTTGAAACCGACCGCACGCAACCTCATCGACCGCATCTGGGGAAGCGAACGGCCGGCCGCGCCGATGGCTCCCGTCGTTTCTCATCCGATGAAATACGCCGGCAAGTCAGTCGACGCCAAGATTTCAGCCGTGCAGAAGGCCCTCGCGGAAGCGGGCCACGATGCCGTCGTCCTGACCCAGCCGGACTCGATCTGCTGGCTCTTCAACATGCGCGGCCACGACGTCGCTCATAATCCGATCGCGCTCTGCTTCGCCGTCGTGCCGGCGAAAGGCACGCCGGAGCTTTTCATCGCCGAAGCAAAGGTGACGCGCGAAGCAAAAGCCCACCTCGAAGGCCACGTCAAAATCTCTGCGCCCGGCGCCTTGAAGACGCGCCTCGCCGCGTTGCGCAAAGCGAAGGCTCAAGTGCGCCTGGATCCGGAGCGTACGTCCTTTGGTATTGCCAAGGCGCTCGGCAAAAGTGCCGTCGAAGGTAGCGATCCCTGCATTCCGCTGAAGGCCGTCAAGAACACGGCCGAGATCAAAGGTTCACGCGCCGCGCATGTGCGTGACGGAGCAGCCGTATCGCGCTTCCTCTCTTGGCTCGACCGCACGATCGCCGATGGCACCACCGTCGATGAGATCACCGCCGTCCGCGAACTGGAGGCCGCCCGCGCAGCGACGCAGCAGCTCAAGGAGATTTCCTTTGATACCATTTCGGGCAGCGGTCCCAACGGCGCCATCGTCCACTACCGCGTCACCGAGGCCACTAACCGAAAGCTGAAGCAGGGCGAGCTGTTCCTGCTCGATTCCGGCGCCCAGTATCTGGACGGCACGACCGACATCACCCGCACTGTCGCCGTCGGAACACCTAGTGCCGCGATGCGGGAGCACTTCACGCTCGTTCTGAAGGGTCACATCGCCATAGCGACCGCGCGGTTCCCGAAGGGGACACGCGGCATCGATCTCGACCCATATGCCCGCCGTGCGCTTTGGGATCATGGCCTCGACTATGATCACGGCACCGGCCACGGCGTCGGCGCCTATCTGTCCGTCCATGAGGGACCGCAATCGATTTCGCGCGCCGGCTCCGCCACCATCGAGCCCGGCATGATCATTTCAAACGAGCCTGGCTATTACAAAGAAGGCGCTTACGGCATTCGCATCGAAAATCTCATTCTCGTTACACCTAGCGAAAAGCCGCAAGGCGGCGAGCGCGAAATGATGGCTTTTGAAACCCTGACACTCGTTCCTATAGATCGACGCTTGATCGACAAAGAGTTGCTGACAAAAGACGAAATTGCCTGGATCAATAATTACCACGCGCGCGTTCGCGAAGAGATCGGCCCGGAAATGGGACCGGAGCATAAAATGTGGCTCGAAACTGCGACTGCGCCGATTTAACGATCCTGAATTTATCAACGAAAATTAACACTTGCATTTGCATAAGCCATTTGGCTGTGACAAATGAATCACAAACATGCTCGCTGCTTGTTTTTCGACCGGGTTTTGTCGATTTTCCCGAGCACGTTACGCGCGAACTCTACTAGATTGGACGCACATGATTCGTGAGCCGGACGCGGCCCAGCGCAACGGCTCAGGTTCCTAGTCCAATACAAATTCGAATGCCTGTGCCTTTCGGTGCAGCTATTGCCGTCGGCTGGCCAAAGCGAATTGCATCAGGCAGAAAAATCGGAGCCTCCCATGACTGCGAGCAGCCAACTGCCCGCACCGACTCTGCTTCCTTTGATGCGCTATCGAGATTTGATGGCGGCAATCAAATGGCTGGAAGAGGCATTCGGCTTTGAAAAGCAAGTCGCCGTAAGCGATACGGACGGCAACGTTATTTATGCGCAAATGACTTACGGCGCCGGCATGATCATGCTGGGCGCGGTTCGCGATACCGATCTCGACAAGCTCATGCGCCAGCCCGACGAAGTGGGCGGCGTCGAAACTCAGAGCTGCTATGTCGTCGTCGAGGGCGCGGATGCGCATTATGCCCGCGCAAAGAACGCCGGCGCGGAGATCGTGCTCGAGATAAAGAGCGATGGCTTCGGCCGCCGCGGCTATTCGTGCCGCGATCCCCAGGGCCACATCTGGAATTTCGGTACCTATAATCCGGTCAAGGGTCTCGTCGCCCCGCAGCCGAAGCCTGTCGAGGCTGTCGCGAACGACAGAAGCCGCCGCCGTTTCGGCGCTCTCGCCGCCGCAATGGCACTCGCAATCATCGGCGGCTGGTGGTGGACCGACGGCTACGGCACCGGACCGTCGATTGGCGTAAGTGCGTCTGCGACCCAGGACGAGAAGAACCTCGCCCTGCTCCGGGAGGAACTCGCCAGAATAAAAGGCGAAAAGCGCGGCGCCGAACAAGCCGCCGAAATGGCACGTCGCGCGCTCGCTGCCGAGCGCAAGGAGCGCGCCGCGATTGAAGCCGCCGCGAGCAAGACCGAGACAGCGCTGAAGGACGAAAAGACGGCTCGCGCTGCCGCTGAAGCTGCCATTGCGAGTTCGCGTAACGCCCTAGCCGACGAGCAGCGCGAGAAGGACGACGCGCTTAAGCTGCTCAAAGACGCGAAGGAGAAGTCGTCGTCCATCGAGAGCATCCCGGAAAAAGAAGTGCTCGCATCGCGAGAGGAAACGTCCGCTCTACCCGATCCCGAGACCAGCAAGGCCGACAGGTCTTCGCTCGCCTCGAAGAAGCCGCCGATGCGCCTTTCAGCGAAGCCGCGGCGCAACGCCTTCATGCCCACGCCGACACCGATGAGCAAGAAGCCGACTTACCTCGTCGATCTCGCCGACGTGCCGTGGCCCTATAGCTCCTGGTACAACAAGCGCCGGAGACAATAGTCGCTCCGATCGTCGCGCCTCCTAAAAGGCGCGACGTGAATTGGCAGCGCAACAAAAGTCCGACGATCAATCGTAGACGCTCGACCAAGCGGCACTCAAGCGATGAGCGCCAGCCACTCGTCCTCGGTCAACACCGTCACCCCGAGCTCGCGCGCCGCCTTGAGCTTCGAGCCCGCATCCGCGCCCGCGACGACATAGTCCGTCTTCTTCGACACTGACCCCGCGACCTTGGCGCCGAGCCGCTCGGCCTGCGCCTTCGCCTCGTTGCGGCCCATGCGCTCAAGAGAGCCCGTGAACACCACCGTCTTGCCGGCGACGGCCGAGTTCGACGCCTGCGGACGCTCGAACGCCGTCACGCTGACGTGCTCGAGCAGATCGTCGAGCGCTTTCACGTTGTGCGGCTCGGAAATGAAATCGACGAGCGCGTCGACCACCGTCTCACCGATGCCCTCGATGTCGTCGATCTCGCGATAGGCTTCGCTGCCCTTGCCGCCGGCAGCCGCGGCCTCGACCGCACTACGGAAGGCCTCGATCGTAAGAAACGCCCGCGCCAGATCCTTGGCAGTCGTCTCGCCCACATGGCGGATCCCGAGCGCGAAGATGAAGCGCTCGAGACCGATGCTGCGCCGCGCATCGATGGCGCGGAACAGCTTCTCGACCGACTTGGCGCCCATGCCCTTGCGGTCCTTCATCCGCTTGAGCGAGCCCTTGTCGCGCTCTTCCAGCGTGAAGATGTCGGCCGGCTGGCGGATAAGCTCCTCGTCGAAGAAGGTTTCGATCTTCTCCTCGCCGAGGCCTTCGATGTCGAACGCGAGTCTCGAGACGAAATGTTTAAGCCGCTCCTTCGCCTGCGCCGCGCAAATGAGACCGCCCGTGCAGCGGCGCACCACGTCGGCCGTGCCCGTGGCCTCGTCTTCCTCGCGCACCGCATGGCTCTGACACACGGGACAGAGGTGCGGAAATACGAAGGGCTCAGCCGATTTCGGCCGCTTCTCCAGCACTACGCTCACGATTTGCGGGATGACGTCGCCGGCGCGCTGCACGATCACAGTGTCGCCGATGCGAATGTCCTTGCGGGCGATCTCGTCCTCGTTGTGCAGCGTCGCGTAGGTCACCACGACGCCACCGACGGTCACCGGCTCGAGCCTGGCTCTCGGCGTCAGCGCGCCAGTGCGGCCGACCTGGATCTCGATGTCGCGCAATATCGTCGTCGCCTGCTCGGCGGGAAACTTGTGCGCGATGGCCCATCGCGGCGAGCGTGACACGAAACCCAAGCGCTGCTGCAGATCGAGGCGGTTCACCTTGTAGACGACACCGTCGATATCGTAGCCGAGCGACGCGCGCCGCTCACCGATGCGCCGGTAGAATTCGATCAGCTCCTGGGTGGTCTCGCACACGGTCATCTCGGGATTGACCGGCAAGCCCCAGGTCTTCATGGCAGCCACGACGCCCGCCTGCGTATCCGCCGGCAGCGCGGAGACATCCCCCCACGCGTACGCAAAGAAACGAAGCGGGCGCTTGGCCGTGATTTTGGCATCGAGCTGCCGCAACGAGCCTGCCGCCGCGTTGCGCGGGTTGGCAAAGGTCTTGGCTCCGTCCTTCGCCTGCTGCTCGTTCATGGCCTGAAAATCGGCGTGCCGCATGTAGATCTCGCCGCGCACCTCGAAGACGTCCGGGACGTGCCGTCCGTGCAGCTTCTTCGGCACTTCCGAGATGGTGCGAACGTTCTCGGTGACATTCTCGCCCTCGGAGCCGTCGCCGCGCGTCGCCGCCTCGACAAACGTCCCGCCCTCATAGCGAATCGAGATTGAGAGGCCATCGATCTTGGGCTCGGCCGTCACCGCCAGCGCCTCGTCGGCACTGAGGCCCAGGAAGCGGCGCACGCGCACGGCAAACTCATCGACATCCTCATCGGAGAATGCGTTACCGAGCGACAGCATCGGCACGCGGTGGCGCACCTTGCCGAAACCTTCCGACGGCGCTGCGCCTACCCGCTGCGAGGGACTGTCCGCACGCACAAGCGCCGGGAAGCGCGCTTCGATAGCGTCGCTGCGACGCCTCAGCTCGTCGTACTCGGCATCCGAGATTTCAGGCGCGTCCGATTGGTAATAGAGGCTGTCGTGATGCGCGATCTCAGCCGTGAGCCGTTCGAGCTCGGCTGCCGCCTGCGCCTCATCGAAGGCCTCAACCGCGATGCGGCTCAGGTTCTTCTTAGTTGCCGTCCTCGCCAAGCCGCACGACTCCGTTCCGAACCAGGCCGGACGTCCGCACGGCCTCCATGAGAGGGGGACGCTACTCCAGAGCCGTCGACATGGCCATGGTTAGCCGAGCGCACGCCATTGCTGCGGGCGCTGGCTATGAAAAAGCTGAGAGCGTTGGGTTAATGTCAGGTCGCGCCGCCGAGCGACAGCTTCGGCACCGACTTCCACGCCTTCGTGATCCACGACCCGCCGTCCTGCTGCGGAGACAAGCCATCCGACTTGAGCAGAGCGTAGGCGTCCTTGTACCAGCGCGATTCGGGGAAGTTGTGTCCGAGGACGGCAACAGCCGTCTGCGCCTCGTTGTGCACACCGAGAGCCATGTAGCATTCGGTGAGACGCAGGAGCGCTTCTTCCACGTGCGCAGTCGTCTGGTATTCCGACACAACCACTTTGAAGCGGTTGATCGCCGCGACGTAGTTCTTCTTGTTGGCGTAGAAGCGCCCGACTTCCATCTCGGAGGCGGCCAGCAGGTCCTCGGCGAGGCGAATGCGGTTGTCCGCCTCCTGGGCATACTTGCTGTCGGGATAGCGCGTCTTCAGGATTCGGAGCTGCTCGAGCGCCTTGCGCGTCGCCGTCTGGTCGCGATTCGCTGTCTTGACGTCGTCGAAATACGCAGACGCGATGATGTGATGCGCGAACGGCGCGTCCTTGGTGCCCGGATGCATGACGGTGTAGCGCTCGGCCGAGGCGATCGCCTCGGGCATCTTGCCGGCCTTGTAATAGGCATAGGCGGCAAGCACGATTGCGCGCCGCGCTTCGGGCGAATACGGATGCGACCGGTCCAGGTCCTCGAATTTCGCAGCCGCATCGTCGAACTTGCCCCTGGTCATGAGGGCGTCCGCGTCGGCGTACATTTTCTCGGGAGGATCGGTGTTGAGAATGGCGGTCGTAGTGGACGAAGCGCAGCCGCCGAGCGAGCCGAATGCACAGCCGGCGACGCACCAGAAGACGATCGCTGCCCAAGTTGGCGTCTTGCGCATGAAAAGCCCTACTCCCACCCCGCCGTGCCTCGCCAGTTTGTGACTGAAGCCTATTCAGCAACCTGACGGCCTTGACTGCCTCATAGCACAGCAGCGCGGACGTCTAAAGCGATGTCGACAGTCTTCCCCTCGGATACCGATAGGCCGAAAATGTGTTTGATGTAGGGCCAGACGCTCTGCCGACAGCCCGAACCAACCCAAGTTTTATATGCTGAAACATAGCGTTACGCGGCCACCGAACGTCGGTACCGCGCAGACGCTTCGACCAACGGCCGCAGCACGTAGAAGAGATTACTCGCCGGCCGCCGCGACAGCCGAACGCTCGAAACCGAGCGAACGAGTCGAACGGACCCGGGGTGCCTGGACGATGGCCCAAGCCGACGTGTCCTCGAGGAGAGCCTTGAGCACGTACGAGTTGAGACGATGACCGCCCTTGACCGAGCGATAAGCGCCGAGGATTGGATGACCGGAGAGACTGAGATCGCCAACAGCATCCAGCATCTTGTGCCGGACGAACTCCAGCGGGTCGCGAAGACCTTCGCGGTTCATGACCCGATCGTCGCCGATCGCGACGGTATTGGTGAGGTTCGCACCGAGAGCGAGACCCGCCTTCCAAAGGCGCTCGACGTCGCTCATGAAACCGAAGGTGCGCGCGTGAGCCAGCTCGTTGCGGAATACGCCGGGGCTCATCTCGAAAGCAAGGCGCTGACGGCCGATGAGCGGCGTCGGGAAATCGATTTCGACGTCGAGATGGAAGCCCGAGTGCGGCGTGAGCTCGCCCCAGCAATCACCTTCCTCGACGCGGATAGTCTTGAGAACCTTGAGATATTTACGCGGCGCGGAAAGCTCGCGGATGCCGGCTTCGTCGATGGCCTCGACCCACTGGGCCGAGCTGCCGTCCATAATGGGAACTTCTTTGCTGTCGATCTCGATGATGCAGTTGTCGACAGAGAGGCCACGAAGCGCGGCGAGGAGATGTTCGACCGTTCCGACGGTCACGCCCTCTTCGTTGCCGATGACGGTGCAGAGGGTGAGATTCTTGACGTTGCAGACTTTCGCGGGGATTTCGGCGGTCACCCGACCGCGCTTGCTTACACAAAACCGGAGACCAGTATCAGCTTCTGCTGGGTGCAGGATCACCGAAACTGGCGCTCCGCTGTGGACCCCCGTCCCTTGGATCTCGACCTCACGAGCAATCGTCGTCTGTCGCGATCCGATGAAGCGATTCGACATTATGCGCCGTCCCTCGATGCCTTGGCGTTGGCTTCCATCCCCATGGAAAGCCCGCCACCCCCAAAAGGCCCGTTCGACTGTCGCCCTTAAAGTGTTCCTCTTTCGAGGCCGGCTGGGATGGCTCTATATGGCCATCTCGGAACCGGAAGGACGTAAGATGCAGTGCGAACCGGTCTTTATTAAGAAACGATAGCCGCCGTTTCGATGTGGCACAAATCACGCTTTCTTACAGCGTATTACTGCCGCCCTTGGCGCTGAACGGCCCCAGAATTGGGCCGTATCGACGCACCGAAACTACCGCCGGCGCCGGTTGAAAACCCCTGGATATTCAGAGGGTTGATCATCGAAGGCTGCATCAGCCTCGTACTCGTCCGTATACGCTTCTTGGTGCTCTCCGTACTCGGAATAGTCTTCCTGGGGATGGGGTGCGGGACGGGCTTGCTTTCTGCGTGACGAATCACCTGTCGACAAGACGCGTCCGGCGAGTCGCTCGAACAGCGTGAGTCGCCTCGGTTCCTCGTGACGTTCCCAGGAAACATCCTCGTCCTGACCGCGATAATCTCTCGGCGGCGCCTCCGCGGCGCGGTAGGCGCGCTGCCCGACAGCCGGAAAATCGCCTATCTCGGGCATGCGCCGTGGCGGACGGCGCACCTCGGCCGGAGCCGCCGGTGCAAATCCCTGATTCTCGTTCACGTGCTCATGCCGATGCTCCGGCAATGGCGGGGGCATATGAGCAACCGAAAGTTGCGGCGGGCCATCCTCGATGGTGACGTTGCCCGGACCTTGCCAGCTTCCCCGCGCACGCGAGCGGGCGGCATCCTCGCGCCCAGCACGCCCGGGATTAGGAGGCGCGGACTGCGGCGCTTGCGCCTGTGTGTGCTGCAGGGCCTCGACGAGACGGCGCTGCATGTCCGGCGACGCCGCGGCGGCGCGCTCTTGAGCTGCGGCGACCTGTGATTCCGAACTCTGAGTCTGTGCTGCGGGTGCCCGTTGACGAGCCGGCGCGGCCTGCGATTGAGGCGCAGAAGGTGCGGGCGCGCCGGCAGCCGACGCGGTTTTCATTCCCTTGACCCAGGAATCCGGAGAGGCCGGAACGGGCCGCTCGACTTCGCCCGTGCGCGCGAGGCCCGAGGCCACGATCGAAACGCGCACGCGGTCGGACAGCCTGTCGTCGAACGTTGCGCCGACAATGATATTCGCGTCGGGATCGACCTCCTGGCGCACGCGGCTCGCAGCCTCGTCGACCTCGTAAAGCGTGAGGTTCTTGCCGCCGGTAATCGACAGAAGCAGGCCCTTTGCCCCTTTGAGAGAGACGTCGTCGAGCAGCGGATTGGAGATGGCTTCCTCGGCCGCGAGCGTCGCGCGGCGATCGCCCGAGGCTTCACCGGTGCCCATCATGGCCGAGCCCATTCCGCTCATGACCGTGCGCACGTCGGCGAAATCGAGATTGATCAGGCCTTCCTTGATGATGAGATCGACGATGCAGGCAACACCGGAATAGAGCACCTGGTCGGCCATCGAGAAGGCTTCGGAGAAGGTGGTCTTCTCGCTCGCGATCCGAAACAGATTCTGGTTCGGAATGACGATGAGCGTATCGACGTAATGACGCAGCTCAGCGACGCCTATCTCTGCGATGCGCATGCGCCGCGCGCCCTCGAACAGGAAGGGCTTGGTGACGACGGCGACAGTGAGAATTCCGAGTTCTTTCGCTGTGCGCGCGATGACGGAAGCAGCACCCGTGCCGGTGCCTCCGCCCATGCCCGCGGCGATGAACACCATGTGCGAGCCTTCGATCTGCTGCCGGATATCCTCGACAGCTTCTTCTGCGGCCGCTTCGCCGATTTCAGGCCGGGATCCAGCGCCGAGTCCCTCGGTAAGCTTGGCTCCGAGCTGCAACCGATGTTCCGCGGTCGCCGAGGCTAGAGCCTGAGCGTCGGTATTCGCGACCACGAAGTCGACGCCTACAAGGCCCGATGTGATCATATTATTGACGGCGTTGCAGCCGGCTCCGCCGACACCGATCACTGTGATCTTCGGCTTCAGATCCGAGAGCTTCGCCATATGGCCTTTGATGCTCATCTTGACCCCGTGCTACGCAAGCCTGAGCGATACAATACGAAGCTCGCGGCAAGCTGACTTCCCTGGGACGTTCGCACCCAAAGCTTGCCGGCTCAGAAGCCCTCCCGCAGCCAGGTTCCCACCTGCTTCAAGTAAGACTGCGATGCCGGCGTACGCTCCGTGTACGTGACGCGCCCGGCAGCTTCTGGCGTTGCGGCCAAAAGCAGCCCCGCGGCCGCCGAGAATGCCGGAGTAGAGAAAACCGGCGGAAGTCCCGATATGGCCTGCGGTTGGCCGACCCGGACGGGCCGCCCCAGTTCGTTGGCTACAAAATCGGCGATCCCTGTTAACTCGCTCGTCCCGCCAGTGAGAACGATGCACCTGTTGGCGAGGCTCGCAAATTCGCAGGACGCGATACCCTCCCGGATGTGGTCGGTCATGACGCGCAACCGGGGCCGGATAACCTCGGCCAACTCAGCCCGAGTCATATGGCGCACTTCACCCTCCCCTTCGCCCGCGGCGGGAAAGGAGAAAGTGTCGTGCTCATCCGATTGGGCACTGACCAGTGTGCCATAAAGAGCTTTGATTCGCTCGGCTTCCGCGAGCGGCGTATGCAACGCGCGCGCGATGTCGAACGTGACGTGATTGCCGCCCCAGGGCACAGTGTGAGCATAAAGAAAGCGGCCTTCGGCGAACATCGACAGCGTCGTGGTTCCGCCGCCGATGTCGACTCCAATTACCCCCAGCCGGCGCTCTTCGTCGCTCGTTGCGGCGAGCGCACTCGCGTAAGGCCCCGGCACGAGACTCCGGGCCGAGAGATAGCAACGCTCGATGACGAGCAGGAGATTGCGCAACGGCGCCTCGTCGGCGGTGACGCCATGCAGGTCCGCCGACAGTTTCCTCGCCGCCATGCCGCGCGGATCCTGGCCGGCGGGCGCTCCATCGAGCCTGAGCCCCACCTCGTTGAGGTGCAGCAGCATCCGTCCTTCGCGCTCGAGATAGCTTTGACCGGCGGCGAACACGCGGTGGATGTCGTCGTCACCGACGACGCCGCTATCGACGTCCGTGCTCGCCGTGAAGTTATGCGATTTGAGGTGGCCGCACGCCACGGACACATACACGCTGTCCAGCATGACGCCGGCCATGCGCTCAGCCTGGGCAATAGCGGCCCGAATTGCGTGCTCGGCCTCATCGAGATCGGTGATGACCCCGCCTTTGACGCCGCGCGATTTCTGGTGACCCACACCGATCACGCGCAATGCCGGAGCAGCGCCCCCCATCGGCAAGCGCGGCCCGGGATCGGTCGCCGCGATCAGACATACGATCTTGCTCGTCCCGATATCGAGAACGCCGACGATGTGCTTGGGAGTGCTGCCGATCCAGCCCTTCTGTCGCATCGCTAGATTCCCCCGATGCGGATCATGAGCGTGGCTCCGGCTTGGGCTCTTGCGTCGCGGTGTCGTCAGTCTTGCGCACCGCTATGCGCCCCGGCGCCCGGAAATCGAGAGTGACATTGCCACGTTCGACCACGCGCACGAGAGCCGCATCACGCGTCATGCTTTCGAGAACCTGGGCTTCACCGTCTGCCGGAAGCTCGAGCGTGACACCGCCCGCGAGCTTCAAGGTCCAGCGCCGCTCGCCGACGCGGATCGCGGTCTCGAAGCGCCGGTGGATATTCGGGTAGCGGTCGATGAGCGAAAGGAGCTCTCCGGCTCCGGCTGCGGCGCCTTCACCGCCAAGCCGCGGCAGGCTCGGCGGCAGGGCTCCGCTGACACCTGAGAGAACGCGGCCGGTGACATCTATGAGATAGCTCTGCTCGCCACGCACCCAGACCGCGAACGGAACCCGTTCGCGAATGCGGATTTCGAGACGATCCGGATAGACGCGCGTCAGCTCGGCAGTCGAGACCCAGGGTAGCCGCTCGATGCGGTCCTTGGCTGCCTTGGCGTCGAAGCTCGCATAGGAGCGCGCGTTGGCGAGATCGAGCACATCGAAGACGTCGCGATCGAAGGTGAATTTGTGCCCGCTGAGCGTAACCTGGTCGATACCGAAGCCGAGCCTCGCAGCGACCCGATCCGCGTCCGTGATCACTGCGAGCCGCTGCCTCAGCGCTGCACCCTTCTCCGTGGTGAGTGCCACGCCGGCGAGTCCCGCACCGATGACGATGGCGGAAAGTGCGATCCCCGCTCTGAGCCGCCAGCGCGCAGCACGCGGTTTCCGAAGCTTTCCGTTCAGCAGCGGATGCTGCAGCTCAAGATCCGCGATCGGGAGCTCGTGAGCGTCACCGTGAATGTTGCGGAGAATTCGGTCGTAAGAGGTGGAGAGCAGTGACGCGATGGGCGCCTGCCAGTTTGAGATCGGTTTTTGTCCTACCTCGAACAACTCGCGTCCTCGATAATCCATCGCACGAGATCGCCGAAGCGCCATCCCGCGTATTGTGCCAGCTCAGGAACGAGAGACGTTCCCGTCATCCCGGGCTGCGTATTGACCTCAAGGCAAATGAGTTCGCCCGTGCCTCCCGGCGTATCGTCGAAGCGGAAATCCGCGCGCGACACGCCCCGGCACCCGAGCGAGTCATGAGCCGCCAAGGTGTATTTCCGAACCAATTGGTTAACATCTGGTAAAATCTTGGCGGGTAGCTCGTGTGCGGAGCCGCCAGGCGCGTATTTGGCCTCGAAATCATAGAAGGCGAGGCCGCCGCGCGGCACGATCTCGATGACGTCGGTCACGAAATTTCCGATCACCGCGCACGTCAGCTCGCGTCCGGCGATGAATCGCTCGGCCATGACGATCTGATCCTCAGGCCCGCCATCCAGAATGGCTTGAGCATGTCCGTTGCTGCCAGGCCGGACGATCACGACGCCCACGCTCGAGCCCTCGTCCACCGGCTTCACGACGTAAGGCCGCGCCAGCGCATCTGCGGCCGCTGCCTCGCGCCGTGTCACGAGCTTTGCTTCCGCGACGGGCACGCCGGCCGCTTTCATCACGGCCTTGGCGCGCTCCTTGTGCATCGCCAGCGCCGACGACAGCACGCCAGAATGCGTATAGGGGATCGCCATGGTCTCGAGGATGCCCTGGATGCAGCCGTCCTCGCCGTACTTCCCATGCAGCGCGTTGAAACAGGCCTCGGGCTTCACCTCCTCGAGGCGGCGCGCCACGTCATGACCCACATCGATGCGGGTAACGCGGTATCCCTCGCTCTCGAGCGCGTCGGCGACGGCTGTTCCCGACCTGAGGCTAACCGAGCGCTCGGCCGAAAGCCCGCCCATTAGCACCGCCACATGCCCGAAGGTGCGTGGTGGCGGCGTTCCAATGCTGCTCATGAACCGGCTCCCGCGAGCGCTTCGCCCGTCGGCCGTCCATCCTGCGGCAGCCCGAGCCGGATGATCTCCCATTCGAGCGTCACGCCCGAATTGGCTTTGACGCGAGCGCGCACGGTTTCACCCAGCCGCTCCACATCCTCCGCCGAGGCGCCCTGATCGTTGATGAGGAAGTTGCAGTGCATGTCCGAGACCTTCGCGCCTCCAACACGGAAACCCCGGCATCCCGCCGCATCGACCAGCTTCCACGCGCTGTGGCCGGGCGGGTTCTTGAAGGTCGAACCGCCGGTGCGATCCTTGATTGGCTGGTTCTGCTCGCGGTACTCGGCCACTTCGTCCATCGCTTTCAGGATTTCCGCCGGATCCCCGGCCGTGCCTTCGAACAGCGCCTCGGTGAAGATCCAGTCATCGGGTACGCCGCAGTGGCGGTACGTAAAGCCCATGTCGGCGAGAGAAAGAACATGCACGTTACCCTCGCCGTCCACGGCGCGGGCTTCCCGCAGCACATCCTTGGTCTCGCGACCATGCGCCCCGGCATTCATCCGCAACGCTCCGCCGATGGAGCCTGGAATGCCGCGATAGAAAGCCAGTCCGGCAATGCCGGCATCTGCAGCCGCCCGGGCAACCTTCACGTCAGGGACCACCGTTCCAACCCTGAGACGATGCTCAGGTTCAGCTTTGATCTCGCCAAAGCCGCGTCCGAGACGAATGACCACACCCGGCACGCCACCGTCGCGCACCAGAAGGTTGGAGCCGAGGCCGATGACGATATAGGGCCATTCCCTCGGCTTGTTCTTCAGGAAGTACGCGAGATCAGCCTCGTCCTGAGGCGTGAACAGGAGCTGCGCCGGGCCTCCGACGCGAAACCACGTGATGTCCTTGAGCGCCACGTTGGCGGATATGCGTCCGCGCAGATCCGGCATCCGCTCCTTAACCTCGGCGGTGAGGTCCGCAAAGCTCACATTGCGCTCCCGGCGCGACGCGGCTCGGCCTGGTCCAGCCATTCCGGAAGGGCATGCGCCCATTCCGTCGAGTTGCCGGCCCCGAGGAGAATGACGGTGTCACCCTGACGGCCGTGGCGACGAATTAGCCCGACGAGGTCGCGCGGATCATCGATCAAGGCCACTGCCGGATGGCCGGCGGCGCGGATGCCCTCGGCTAGGCTGTGCTGATCGATGCCATCGATGGGAGATTCACCGGCCGAGTACATGGGCGCGACGATGACGTTGTCGGCGGACGAGAAGCAGGTCGTGAAATCGCGAAACAAGTCGCGCACCCGCGTATAGCGGTGCGGCTCGACGACGGCGATGACGCGTCCGCGTGCTCCCGCGCGGGCGGCCTGCAGCACGGCTGAAATCTCGGCCGGGTGATGGCCGTAGTCGTCGTAAATCTGGATGCCGTTCCACGTTCCGGTGAGCTGGAAGCGCCGCTTGACGCCCGAGAAGCCCGCGAGCCCGGTTCGGATCACGTCGTCCGTGAGCCCCGCTTCCGCCGCGACCGCGATCGCGGCCAGCGCATTGAGCGCATTGTGGTGTCCAGGGATCGGCACCTGCCAGCCGCGGATGGCCCTAGCGCCGCCACTGACGCGTGCGCCGAGATCGGCATCGATGAGCATCGTGCGTCCGTCGGTACGCGCTCCGCGCAGGATGAGATCCGCGCTCTCGCTGACGCCATACGTGAGTAGCCTGCGCCCGTCGCGCTTGAGCTCGAGACGGTCGGTCATCTCGCGCACCACCGGATGATCGATGCACGTCACCGCGAGACCGTAGAAGGGGATGTTGCGATAAAACGCTTCATACTCGCGATGCATGGCCTCGACCGTGCGGAAATAGTCGAGATGCTCCGGATCGATGTTGGTGACGACGCCGATCTCGGTCGGAAGCCGCGTGAACGTGCCATCGCTCTCATCGGCCTCGACGATCATCCACTGGCCCTTGCCGAGCCGGGCGTTCGAGCCCCAGGAGTTGATGATACCGCCGGTGATGACGGTCGGATCGAGATTTCCGGCTTCGAACAGTGTGCTGATCAGCGACGTGGTCGTCGTCTTGCCGTGCGTGCCGGTGACTGAGACGGTCGAATAGAGCCGCATCAGCTCCGCGAGCATCTCGGCGCGCCGGATGATCGGCAGCCCACGGGCGCGCGCGGCTTCCAATTCCGGATTGTTGCGCTTGACCGCCGTCGAGATGACAACCTGACGAGCTCCCACGAGATTGATCGCGTCGTGGCCGATGAAGACGCGAATGCCCTTCGCCCGCAGGCGACGCACATTGGCGGAATCCTTCTGATCGCTGCCTTGTACGCTGCAGCCTTTGGCGACCAGAATCTCGGCAATGGCGCTCATGCCGATGCCGCCAATGCCGATGATATGGAACGGCCCGGTATCGCGGGGCATCTGCATGGTCGTGTATCCCTGTCCCTTCGCCCGCGAGCCTGCCGTGGAGACCACGTGGCTCGCCAAACCTTTCTGGCGGCGAGCCCGCATGCCCGCCCAGATATAACCCCGCGCTCCCCTGCGCGTCGGACCTTATCAGTCCGAACCGTGAATCGGCGGTCTAATCAAGCTTGGAGCGTGTGAGCTCCACCACCAAATCTGCAAGCAATTTGACGGCATCGGGCCGACCCTGGCCCTTGGCCGCGCCAGCCGCCGAGGCAAGGACCCCGGGACCGGTGATCAGCCGCTCGATTTCGCGCGCCAGCCGTTCCGGCGAAAGCACCTTCTGCTCGATACACCAACTCGCCCCCGATTCGGCAAGATTGCTTGCATTCTCAAGCTGATCACTGTCGAGAGAATGAGGCAAGGGGACCAGAATTGATGGGCGGCCGATAGCCGCAAGCTCGGCGACGGATGACGCCCCCGCCCGCGCGATGACAAGGTGGCTTTGCGCCATCCGCTGCGGCAGATCCTTGAAGAATGGCGCCACTTCGGCCTCGATCCCGGCGTCCTTCAAGGCAACCCGGACTCGTTCCACATCCTCCTCGCGAGCCTGCTGGACGACTTGAAGTCGCTGACGAATCTCGGCCGGAAGCGCCGCCAAGGCAGGCGGCACGGCATCTGAGAAATAGCGGGCGCCCTGGCTGCCGCCGAAAACGAGCAGCCTGATCGGCGCCCCTCCGGCGAGCGGCGGATAGGGCACGGCCGATGCCGATATCACGACATCGCGGACCGGATTGCCCGTGAGCCGCGACTTGGCCGCAATCGGACCATCCGCATGCTTGGTACGTTGAAAAGACAGCGCCACCGCATCGGCGCGTTTCGCCAGGAGCCGGTTGGCCCGCCCCAGCACGGCATTCTGCTCATGCAGCGCCGAGGGAATGCCGAGCATCCGTGCGGCCACTAGCGGCGGAATGGTCGGATAGCCGCCAAAGCCGACGACGGCCGCCGGCTTGAGATCGCGCAACAGCTTGCGGGCCGCGATCACGCCGCGACCGAGAGTGAAGACCGTGCGGCCCAGTGCGATAGGGTTCTTCTTCGATCCCGGCGTCGCCGACGGAACTTGATAGATTTGCCGTGCAGGAAACCCAGTTCCATAGCGGTCGCCGCGCATGTCGGTCACTAGGTCGACAGCGATCCCACGCCGGCCGAGCTCCTCGGCAAGCGCGTACGCAGGAAACAAATGTCCGCCGGTCCCACCGGCGGCGAGCAGAACCGATCGATTGTGCGCCGTCACTTCCGTATCTCACCCGTACCAAGACTATCGAGGCTGGCCGTCAATCGGGGCTTTTTTAGGCGATCATGATCGGCACGCTGCCGGGTCAGCGCCAGCATCATGCCGAGCGTCAGAGAGATGGCCAGCATGGACGATCCGCCCGCCGAAATGAATGGCAAAGTCATGCCCTTAGCCGGTAGCAGGCCGACGTTCACGCCCATGTTGATAAGCGCCTGAAGACCGAACATGACGCCAAGCCCGACGATCGCGAGCCGTGACGCCGGCTCGGGCTCGCGTACGGCTGCCAAGAGCGCCCGTATCACCACGAAAGCGAAGAGTGACAAGAGCACCAGACACGCCAGCACACCGTACTCTTCGGCAACGACCGCGAAAATATAATCCGTATGCGCGTCGGGAAGCGACGTCTTGATCGTCCCCTCTCCTGGCCCCCGGCCCAGGAACCCGCCTTCGGCGAAGGAGCGCATGGCCCGGTCGCCCTGACTGAAGTCCCCGGTTTGCGGGTTGAAGAAGCGATTGATGCGGCCCGCCACATGCGGAAAGATTTCATAAGCCGCGAAGATGCCGGCCGCACCCAGGCCACCGAATATCGCCGCGCCGAGAATGGGCTGACCCGAGACGAAGAACATGGTCGCCCATACGCAGCTGATGAGCAGCGTCTGCCCTACGTCCGGCTGAATGACGAGCAACCCCGCGAACACGACATAGAGGGCGATCGAGATCGCCAGCGCCGGCATGTCCGGCCTGACCTTCGCCTCCGCAAGCAGCCAGGCTGACACGACGACGAAAGCCGGCTTCGCAAACTCGGACGGCTGGATCGAATGCCCTTCGAACGAGAGCCACCGGCGCGCGCCATTGAGCTCCTGGCCGGTAAAGTAGACCGCGACCAGCCCGGTCATGGCCAGAACCAGCAGGACTGCAGCCAGCCGCCTCACGGTCGCGGGCGCAAGCAACGAGGTACCGAGCATGACGACGAGCCCCAGCGCCGAGAAGAGAAGATGCCGCTCGACGAAGTAATAGGGCGCTAGCCCCTTCTTGATGGCGACGGCCGGGCTCGCTGCGAGCGAGAGAACCACCCCCGCACCAACGATGATCAGGATGGCGTAGAGCAGCGCATGGTCGACCGTGAACCACCAATCGGCGAGCCGGCTCCTGTCGGCGCGCGAGAATTTCATGAGGAGCTACCCACGAGCTTCACCCCAGGCAGCGCCGTAACGAGACGGCGGAAGTGATCTCCGCGCTGCTCGAAGTTCTTGTACTGATCGTAGGACGCGCAGGCCGGTGACAGAAGCACGACAGGTTCGGCCCCCGAGTCCGTCGCCGCATCCCCAATTGCCGCGGCGACCGCGGCGTCGAGCGTTCCGCAGCGTTCGAAAGCGACCTTGCCTTCGAGCGTTGCCGCAAACTCATCAGACGATGCGCCAATGAGATACGCCTTGGCGATCCGCGGAAAGAACGGCGCGAGTGTCGTGATGCCGCCGTCCTTCGACTTGCCGCCCAGGATCCAGTAGATGCCGCGCTCCCACGAGGCGAGCGCCTTGTCCGTGCTGTCGGCGTTCGTGGCCTTGCTGTCGTTGATGAACAGCACGCGGCCAACGCTGCCGATCTCCTCCATGCGGTGCGGCAGGCCAGGAAAGCTGCGGATCGCGCGTGCCAACGCCTCCGGCTTGAACAGACCCCGTGCCTTCCCCTGCTCGGCGAGCCGGTCTTCGAGAGCCTGGATCGCCGCTAATGCCGCAAGAGCGTTCTGTATGTTGTGCCGCCCGCGCAGCGAGCGTACGCCCGCGAGCGACGTGATCTCAGTTGCCGACCCGCCTAACTCACGCGTGTACAGCGTCTGACCTTCGGAGAAGAACCGAGCAGCCGCCGGAAGCGGCAACTCTGCTGAAAACCGGTAAAGCCGGCTTGCCGGCGAAACCCGGCCGGCCATCGCCCGCGTGAAGTCGTCGTCGATACCGATGGCGACCACCTCCGCACCCACCGCCAGCCGCTCTTTCACAGCCGCGTAGTGCTCCACCGTCCCGTGACGGTCTATGTGGTCCGGCGTGACGTTGAGGACCACGCCAACCGTTGGATTCAGTGTCGGTGTGAGATCGATCTGGAACGAGCTGAGCTCCAGCACATAGACGCGATCCGGTGATGGCGGGTCGAGCGTCAGCACCGCGCGACCGATATTGCCGCCCATCTGCACGTCGCATCCGAGTTCACGCAGGATATGCGAGACGAGCGCCGTGGTCGTCGACTTGCCGTTGGTGCCGGTGATGGCGATGACTGGCGCATCGAGGCTCGAAAGTGCCCGCTCTCGAAAGAACAGCTCCACGTCGCCGATGATCTCGACACCGGCGGCCTGTGCTTTCTTCACGGTCCAGTGCGGCTCGGGATGAGTGAGCGGGACGCCCGGCGCCAGCACCAGCGCCGCGAATTGGCTCCAGTCCGCCGTGTGCAAATCAACCAGCGGAACGCCGGCCTTGGTCGCCGCAGCGCGTCCCGGCTCGCTATCGTCCCAGGCGGCAACCTTCGCGCCGCCGGCGATCAGCGCTTCCGCCGTCGCCGTGCCGGACGCACCGAGCCCAAACACCGCAACTGTTTGGTCCTTGAAGGCCGTGACGTGGATCATAGAAGCTGAAACCTCGCCTCGGATGCCTGGAGTGCTTCCGGAAAAGTGGGAACCGGTTTTCCGATAAGAAGCACGAGAAGACCAACCACTAGCGCAACTTCAGCGTCGCCAGTCCGACCAGCGCTAGAATGACCGAGATGATCCAGAAGCGCACGACGACCGTGCTCTCCTTCCAGCCCTTCTGCTCATAGTGGTGGTGGAGCGGCGCCATTCGGAACACACGCTTCCCCGTCAGCTTGAATGACGTCACCTGGATCATGACCGAGAGTGTCTCGAGAACGAACAGGCCGCCGACGATGCCGAGAACCACTTCGTGCTTGGTGGCGACGGCGATGGTGCCGAGCGCGCCGCCCAGCGCCAGTGAGCCCGTATCCCCCATGAAGATCATGGCCGGCGGCGCGTTGAACCAAAGGAAGCCAAGGCCCGCGCCGATGAGCGCGCCGCAGATGACGGCCAGCTCACCCGTGCCAGCGACGTGGTGGATCTGCAGGTAGGACGCGAATTTGAAGTTGCCTATGAGATAGGCGATGAGCCCGAACGTCGCTGCCGCGATCATCACCGGCACGATGGCAAGGCCATCAAGGCCATCCGTGAGATTGACCGAGTTACCCGCTCCCGCAATCACGATCACCGCCGCGACGATGAAGAAGAGGCCAAGATCGAGTAGCGCCGTCTTGAAGAACGGCAACGCGAGTTTGCCTGAAAGCTCCGGCGTCGACAGCAGCATGATGAGATAGGCCGCGATTGCTGCCACGACGATCTCGAGCCCGAACCTGGCCCATCCACCGAAGCCTGAGGAATGCTGCTTCGTGACCTTCAGATAGTCGTCATAGAAGCCGATGCTGCCATAGGCGAGCGTCACGGCGAGCACGATCCACACATAGGCGTTGGCGAGATCCGACCAAAGCAGAGTCGCAAAGGTCACGCTGGCCAGGATCATGAGGCCGCCCATGGTGGGCGTGCCCTTCTTGGAGAAATGCGAGGCGGGGCCGTCCTCGCGGATCGGCTGCCCCTTACCCTGCTTCAGCCGCAGGAGGTCGATGATCCCAGGGCCGAACAGCATGACGAACAGAAGCGCGGTGAAGATCGCGCCGCCCGTGCGGAAGGTGATGTATTTAAAGACATTGAGGATGCCGATCTCGTCGCCGAAACTCGCAAGCTCGTACAGCATCCCAACCCCTCCCTGGCATGTCCGCAGCGCGGCTCATGCACCTTCAGCACTCAATTTGTCGCCGCCCCGAAACGGGTACGCAGCGCATCGGCAAGCGGACCCATGCGGCTGCCGAAAGATCCCTTCACCATAAGCACGTCCCCAGGACGGACTGCAGCGAGCAGCATGTCGCTGAGCTCGCCCGAGCTTTCCGCCCATGCCCCCTTTTGGGATTGGGGAAGCGCCTCGTACAAGTGCGCCATCTCGACCCCCGAGGCAAAGACCAGATCGACCCCTGCGGCGTCAACTGCGTCCTTGAGGCCGGCATGCAGCGCCGTCGCCTCTGGACCGAGCTCTAGCATGTCGCCCATGACGGCTATGCGGCGCTGAAATCTCTGTCGCGGCACCGATGCAAGCACGGCGAGCGCCGCCCGCATGGAAGCCGGATTGGCATTGTAGCTTTCATCTATCAGAAGCGCGGTGCCGCCTTCGACCACGAGCTCGGCCCGTGCTCCCCGCCCCGGGGATGCCGAAAGATCGGTCAAGGCCTGGAGAGCGGTAGCGGCATCGACACCGAGGATCGACAGCGTCGCCGCGACGGCCAGCGAATTCCGTGCGATATGCGCGCCCGGCACCGCGACCCGGTAGGCAACCTTGCGCTCCGCGAGCTCGACCTCGATTGCCGAGCCCTCGTGTTGCAGCTCGATCTGCAGGGGCCGGACATCGGCACGTGCATCGAAACCGAACGAGACGACCTTCGCGCCGACGCTCGCAGCACGCTTGGCCAAAAATTCGTAGTGCTCGTTGTCGAAATTCAGAACGGCGACGCCGCCCGGCTCGAGACCGAGGAAGATCTCGGCCTTCGCCGCCGCGATCTCTTCGACGCCGTTGAACTGGGCCAGATGCACCGGCTCGACCGTGGTGATGATGGCTACCTGCGGGCGCACCATGCGGGTCAGCGGCGTGATCTCACCGGCATGGTTCATGCCGATCTCGAACACGCCAAAGCGCGTCGAGGCCGGCATGCGCGCCAGGGTCAGCGGCACACCCCAATGATTGTTGAAGGATTTGTCGGCCGCGTGCGTCTCGCCAAGCTTCGACAGGCACGCGCGCAGCATCTCCTTGGTGCCGGTCTTGCCGGCGCTGCCCGTAACGGCGACGACCTTCGCCTCGTTGCCGAGCCGTGCCCTGGCTGCCCGGCCGATGGCTTCGAGCCCGGCGAGCGTATCCGGAACACGGATGAGCGTGCCGTCGTCGGGCTTCGCTGCATACGTTTCCGAGACGAGCGCAGCCGAGGCTCCAGCCCCGAAAGCCTTGTTGACGAACTCATGCCCGTCGCGCTGGTCCACGAGCGCGACGAACAGGTCACCGCGGGCTAGGCTGCGCGTGTCGATGGAGACACCGGTGATGGGGCCGCGCAGCGGACCTTCCATCCTTCCGCCGGTGGCGCGTACCAGTTCGTCGAGGGTCCAAAGGGCCGGCGTCATCCTTGCTTATTCTTTGTTATCAAAGCGCAATCCAGCATTTCAGCTCTGCCCCAGGGCTGCACGCAGACAGTCATGATCGGAGAATGGGATCACTCTGTCGCCCACGATCTGGCCCGTTTCGTGACCCTTTCCGGCCACAAGCAGAACATCACCCGCCCCGACCAGAGCAGCCCCGGCGGCGATGGCCTCTGCCCGGTCGCCGATCTCGCGTGCGCCCGGCGCACCGGCCAGGATTTCGGCACGGATCTGGGCCGGGTTCTCGCTGCGGGGGTTATCGTCGGTAACGATGGTGAGATCGGCCTCCGCGGTGGAGATCGCCCCCATGATCGGCCGCTTGCCCCGGTCGCGGTCGCCGCCGCAGCCGAAGACGCAGATGAGCTTGCCAGACGCGAAGGGCCTCACGGCCCGGAGTGCGGCCGTAAGCGCTTCCGGCTTATGAGCGTAGTCGACGACCAGCAGCCCGCCGTTCTTCTCTCCGACGATTTCGAGCCGCCCTTTGACACCCACGAGATGCTCGAGGGCCTTGAGTACGCGATCGACCGGCTCGCCGGTCGAAATCGCGAGCCCGGCGGCCACGAGCGCATTCGAGGCTTGATAGGTGCCGAGCAACGGCAACCGCACTACGAAGCGCTCGCCGCTATATTCGATGTGAAGTCGTTGTGCGAAGCCATCGGCCTCGACGTCGGTGAGCCTCAGCGACTCTCCAGAGGTGCCGACGGTGAAAAGGCGCAAGCCCCTCGCATGCGCCGCATCAGCGACGTCCCTCGCGCGCTCGTCATCGGAATTTATGACGGCCGGCTGGCCCGATGACATGAGCTCGGAAAAGAGACGCAGCTTGGCCGCGAGATAGGCTTCGACCGTCGGGTGATAATCGAGGTGGTCGCGACCGAGATTGGTGTACCCCGCCGCGGCGAGCCGCACGCCATCGAGACGATACTGATCCAGCCCGTGCGACGACGCTTCGAGCGCGACATGCGTCACGCCCTCCCGCGCCAGCCCGTTGAGCGTCTGGTGCAGCGCGACCGGATCGGGCGTTGTCAGCGAGCCGTAGACGGCACCGTCTGGCTTGACCACGCCGATGGTGCCGAGAGACGCGGCCTTCCGGCCCAGCGTGGCGAAAATCTGCCGCGTGAAATCGGCCACCGAGGTTTTGCCGCTCGTCCCCGTCACCGCGACGATGGTCTCGGGCTGGGGTGCAAAAAACCGCGCCGCCATCAGGGCCAAGGCCCGGCGCGGCTCCTTGGTTCGGATCACAGGAACAGAAATGCCGCTCGGCACATCGGCCGTCTCGGCCACGACGATAGCCGCGGCCCCCTTGCTCACTGCGTCGGCGATGAATTTGCCGCCGTCGGCCTTGGATCCGGCGAGCGCCGCGAACAGGAATCCTGGCTCGACCTTGCGGCTGTCGGCCGTCAACCCGGCGATGTCCACCGCGCCATGCTCAGGAGACAGCACGACAGTGTCGAGAGCGGCGGTCAGAGTGGAGAGGTTCATATCGCCCCGAGCGAAGCGGAAAGGCTGCTTCGCTTTTATGGCGGCCCGCCCGAGGCGTCAAACGGCGCGGCGGATGAGCCGCAGGTGATTGTCGAACTCCGTTCCAGGAATTGTCTTCATAGAAACCGGAGGCCTTCCAGGTACTTCCACCTGAACGACGCCAAGCCCGGACGTCAGCGCAAATTCCCCGTCCTCGGCCGGCGACACGCCGCAACCGTCCGGAATCCGCGTTTCGCACAGGACTTTCGCCGTCACCGTGTCAGTATAGATGACGCGGCCGGCTCTCGGTGCCGAGGCGGCCAGCACACGCCCATCCCGGCTCATGGTCACCGAGCCGATGTAGCCCTTGAGACCGACGCCCATCGGTGCCGCCGTCTCGATGATGGAGATGGGCCGGTCGAGGCTCGCCCGCCCGATCAGCTCAGGGCTCTCCTCCAGCCCGCCCTGCCATTGTCCGCCGAACCAAACCTCGCCCGAGGCGCTGGCGGCCAGATGCCGGACGGACAACGCCCGCAGCTGCTCCGTCATGCCGTGCTTGGCAAGGAGCTCTCCCGTGCGCACGTCGACGAAGGCCATGTTGGGGTCCATGCCGGCAATGTCGATCGGCTCGCGTCCCGTGGTCGGATCGGTGGCGAAGCCGCCGTTCGCGATCGCGAGCGTCTTGCCGTCTTGAAGCAGGATCACCTCGTGCGGGCCGATGCCGAAGGACGGGAACTCGCCGATACGTCGTATCGCCCCGCTCACGTCATAGACGCCGATGACGCCGTCGCCCGTGTCCACGTTGTGCTCGGCGGCATAGAGCAGCCGGCCATCCGCGGAGAACGTGCCGTGGCCGAAATAATGCCGGTCTGGCTCCGGCGCGAACACCTGTGGCTCGGCCTTGCCGTCGAGATCGAACAGCACGCCGAAATAGCCAGGCCGGCGGCCGAATGCGGCGCCACGGCGGGAGATAGGATCGAGCGCGATGTCGTGCCCGCGGTCGGAGATGGGGATCTCGCGCAGGATGGTGCCATCCGCGGCAAGAAGGACGACTGCATAGGTGCCGTCTGCGGTACGGCAGGCCGAGACGAACTCCGCCGCGCCCGTGCCCTGCGCATCTGCCGCGAACGCGCGCGGCGCGACACTGAGGGTCACGATCGAACCGATGAGAAAGCGGCGCCTGTCGAGCATCATCACACTAATCTCCGTCGAGTTCGTTGAACCCAAGAGTGAGATCCGCCGCCGGGGCGAGCTCCTTGACGACGATCTGCCTCAACCCACTGAGATCGAACCTGAGCTTGTGAATGACCGCCATGCGCTCTTCCGAGCCCGGCTCGGAGGCGCGCGTCTTGTCGTAGCTCGCGATGCCAGTATCGATACCTTTGAAGGCATTTGGGAAGAATGCTTTCATCCAGCCAAGGTCGGGCGGGACGTAGGCGACCATGGCCGTCACATCGAGAAGAGCATGAAGCGACTGGATGCCGGAGCTCAGGAATGCGGCCGAAAGTCCTGAGCGCTCGAACGGCACGCGCGCACGCTTCGGCGGTGTCACTTTGGCAGCGGTCAGCTCCGGCGTCACGTAGCGGTTCAAGGCCAGCTCGATGCCAGTCACGAAGGCTTTGACCACGTCGCGCGCCGTTTCAGACGCATCCTTGTAGAGCGCATTGTCTGAGCCGGGCGCCAGCATCTTAGCTCGAAAGCCGTCAGGTCCCTTCCACCCGTCAATGACGGCGTGGGAAATGCGGTCGAGCTCCTTGGCGCTCGCCATCGCGAACTGGCAGCGATAGCGCCCTGCCTCGTCCGTCGCGCCGAGCTTGTTGTTTTGATCGTAGATCAGAATCTCGAGTGCCGAGAGACCCTGGACCGCAGCGCTCTGCTTGGAGAAGGTTTCGGGCACGAGCACACCGGGATCGCGCTTCGCGAGCAGCTGTGCGAGCTGCCGCGCCGTCGTGCCGCGCGGATCGGGCCAGAAGTAGAAGCGCTCCACCCGGTGCTCGTACATGATCGGACCGAAGCGAATGAAATCGAGAGCGCCCCATGCCTTCACGGTCTGAGCGAAGCTGTCCTCGACTGCTTTCAGATCCTTGCCGGCTGGATCGGCGCAGAAGGCATTTAGGTTTGCGGAGAGCTGCGCCGTGGCCTCGCCGAGCGCCGCGAGCCTCGGCTCGAGATACGTGTCGATGAAGTCGATGACCATCGTCGCATGCGTCTTGCGCTCGAGAGCGGCATCGGCGGCAGTGGACGTCGCCATGCTCAGCACGAGCAGGACCAGACGAAACACCGCCTGCGCGGCAGAGCCTACCAATGCGTGACCGCGCGCGACGGAAATCATGCGTCCCTCGAGTGAAGTGTGGGTCTTGGAAATTTGGACCGCATGGGTATCGGACTTCGCAATGAGCGCCACTCGGATGATCAAAGGCGCCGTCAGCGTGAGCTGCGGCGCCTCTGTCTAATATGCTTCCGCGATGATGGCGAGAACGACGGCGGGATTAAGCGCGGCCTTACAATATCGTTATGCTTATGCGGTTTCGTCGTCAGCCGTGACCAGGACGCGTGACGCATCTCCGCGGCCCTTCATAAGGCTGAGCTTCTTGAGGCGCTCGCGCGTGGAAAGGCTGCGATAGGGGCAGATGAGGCCTCTACGCTCGAGATCCTCGAGCTTCGCATAGATCACCTCGACGGCCACCGGCGCGCAGCCGCAGCAATTCATACGCTTTTCGAGATAGCGATAGACGGCGCCAGGCGTCGGGATCGGCGCCTCTGGCTGGTTGAGCAGGTCAAGCAGCGCGAGTTCGATATCGAAATCGGAGATGCGGGAGCAGGAGCAGACGATCATTCGCTTATTCGCTCCTACTGCCAGTGACGGACTTCAGGCGCCGCTGCGAACACGGCGGAATTGACGATCAATCCCGTCGGCAGCACCTGATCGAGCCCGCGCATGGTGATCGCGAAGCTGCCTGCGTGATGAACGACCTCGTCGATGAGCGAGCTTTCGATCAGCGCGAAGGCGCAGGCGCGCATGGCCGGGCACGTGTTGTGCTGGCACGCGGCGATCATCGACACGGCGAGGCATTCGTCGCGGCAGAAGCCCGCGCAGTCACCGGAGCAAACCTCGATATCCCGGCGCGCTGCCGCGCTGACCGCGCGCACCCAAGCGGAGAGCTCTGCCACTGCGGTACGAGCCGCCTGCGGACCGAGCACGCTCGAATAGATCTTCCAGGCCTTCTCCCAGCGATCGATATCGCCGGATTGATATCCTGACACCCAATAGCGGAAACCGAGACCGACAAGCCGCTGCGCATTGTCGTCGCCGCGCAGGGACGGCACCGCGCGGCAGGCGTCATGAGCATAGAGATTATCGCGCGACATCGCAGGCCTCCGGACAGGTGAGGACGCTCGGGTCAATTTCGAAAGCGGAATAGAACCGAAGGCCCGATCTCGGCGCGTCAGGAGCGAGATCGCACCCTCGCGCAGCCCCATGCGGGCAACGTACTGAATTCATCGTCATTGGCTTTCCTATTGTCGAGGTTCAAGGCCTCGAAAAGGATGCGTTACTGCGGTGCGCATTGCGTGAACCGCAAGCCGAAGCAACCGCTTTTAGACGGCGTAGTCAAGTATCATTTGTGTCAAAAAATAGAATAGAATGATTCAAACATCTCTTTGGAAACATTCCAAATTTTAGGGCCCGACTAACGCCCTTTTTGCGGCCTCCAGAGGGGAAGAGCACAACCAAAAGCGGCAACGCCGGCGGCAAGCCGCCGCACAGCTTAAAAGCCGCCTCGATTACCGGGTGACGCCAACCTGCTGGCGGCGGACGGAATGCGCCGCCTTCGCCGACTTGACCTTGGACGTCGGCTTGGAGCGACGCTGAGGCTGGTCTGCCGTCCCTGCCCCTTTACGCTTCGCCTTAATCATGTCCTGCAGCGTGTGCCCGTCGAGGACCGTGATGAAGGCGTCGAGCGCATCGTCGAAAAGCTGATCGAAGGCCGCCAGCTGACGCTCGGGAGCACGTGTCTCGGTCGGGTCGCCCTCGATCTCCAGGCGCATGGTTTCCATGGCCCGGACGACATCGCCGATACGGATCTCGCTCGCCGCCCGCGCAAGCCGGACGCCGCCATGACGTCCTCGCACGGCCTGCAGAAAACCGGCCCGCGAAAGCAGGTGCACGATCTTGAAGGTGTTCTGCAAAGTGACATCCCGGCGTTCCGAGATCTCGGCAACCTTCACGAGCTGGCCATCGCTGGCAGCGCAATCGAGGAGAATTCTGATCGCGTAGTTTGTTGTTTTGCTCAGTCGCATTTTACGTCCATGCCAGTCGGTTCAGTGGATATTACCAAGCTCAGCTATGTATCTGCGAGCGCTCGAACACTACCGCAAGAGTGACGCAAGTGCACCGCGCGACTTCCAGTTCCCCAACGCTACATCTGAAAGGCTGGGGACGCACGTTACATCCCACACCATTGTTGACTAGTTGTGTCAATATAAGATAAGCGTCCGTTGCAGGACAATGGCCCAACTATGTCAAATTTGTCATCTATTTGGGCCCGAGTACGGTTAAGCGCCTGACACTGTTGACGGCTTAAAAATGCCGTTCCTGGGCGTGAGCGAAGCGCAAGCGTAGCGCCCTCAATTACCCGTCGTCGGAGGAACCCCTTGTTTACTCGTCTCAAGCTGCCGCACCTCGGTGCCGTGACTGCTATCGCACTTGCAGTTGGATCGCTCTCTCCCGCCTCCGCGGCCGAAGCGCCAACCCCAAAGCAAGTTCTTGAAAATTATGCCAACATTGCGCAGGCCGGATACACCGACAGCGCAACGGAAGCCAAGAAGCTTCTGAAGGCAGTGGACGCCCTCATCGCCAAACCGAGCGATGAGACGCTGAAGGCGGCTCGCGAGGCCTGGATCGTCGCTCGCGTCCCCTACATGCAGACCGAGGCGTTTCGCTTCGGCAACCGCATCGTGGACGACTGGGAGGGCAAGGTTAACGCCTGGCCGCTGGACGAGGGCCTGATCGACTACGTCGGCGAGGCCTACGGCAGCGAGAACCCCGAGAACGAATACTACACCGCCAACATCATCGCGAACCCGACGCTGAAAATTGGCGGCAAGACCATCGACGCCAAGAAGATCACGCCGGAGCTCCTGGAATCACTGCAGGAAGCCGGCGGCGTCGAGGCAAACGTTGCAACCGGCTATCACGCCGTCGAATTTCTGCTCTGGGGACAGGATCTGAATGGCACTGGACCCGGCGCCGGCAACCGCCCCGCGACCGATTACGACACCAAGAACTGCACGGGCGGCAACTGCGACCGCCGCGCCGCCTACCTCAAGACCGTGACCGAGCTTCTTGTCAGCGATCTCGATTGGATGGCCGAGCAGTGGGGCCCGAAGGGCGAAGCCCGCAAGGTCGTGCTCAAGGACCCGGACGCAGGGCTGAAGTCGGTCTTCGTTGGCCTTGGCAGCTTGTCCTACGGTGAGCTGGCCGGCGAGCGCATGAAGCTTGGCCTCTTGATCCATGATCCGGAGGAAGAACACGACTGCTTCTCCGACAACACCTTCAATTCGCATCACGACGACGCCAAGGGCATCCGCAATGTCTACCTCGGAAGCTACACCCGCCCTGATGGCTCGGTCGTTTCCGGCCCGTCCGTCTCTGACCTCGTGAAGGCCAAGTCGCCGGAAACGGACGCTGCGGTACGCGCGGCGCTCGACAAGACGATGGAGAAGATGAATGCGCTCGTTGAGCGCGGCAAGACGGTCGAAGCCTACGATCAGATGCTCGGACAGGGCAACGACGCGGGCAACGCCACCGTCCAGGCCTCCATCGACGCACTCATTGCTCAGGCCAAGGAGCTTGAGCGTGCAATTGCCGCTCTCGACATCAAAGACGTGAAGTTCGAAGGCTCGGACAGCCTAGATGATCCGTCAAAAGTGGAAAGTGAACAGAAGTAATTAACAAAGTTGACTCTGAACAGAAGTAAATAGTGACACTCACCTGGATCCCGCCTTCCCGTCGTAGACTTTACGGCGAAAATCATGAATAGTTCGCCTATGCCGCGAATCGCTTGATTCAAGCGCGTACGACGGAGAGGCGGGGGCCATGAGCAAGTCATCTTTATACAACACATCTGGATACATACAGCTGTGCGCGGTGTTTGCCGCCGTTGCCTTGTCCTCCATCGTCCCGGCCGCTGCTGCCGACCTCGGTGGCAACTGTTGCGCCGACCTCGAGGATCGCGTCGCCGAGCTCGAGGCCACCACCGCCCGCAAAGGAAACCGCAAGGTTTCGCTCACGGTTGCTGGCCAGGTAAACAAGACCATCATGTATTGGGACGACGGGGTCGAGCAGAACACCTACGTCGTCGGCAATAAAAACGATCAGACCAACTTCAGCTTCATTGGCGAGGCCGCCATCGCTCCCGGCTGGAAGGCCGGTTATGAGCTCGTCGTCCGCCTTGAGGATGATCTTTCCGACCAAGTCGACCAGGAGATTGCCGACGCCGGCAACGCCTTCTTCGTTTGGCAGTCACATTGGTTCATTGAAAGCGACAAGCTCGGCAAGTTCTCGCTTGGTCTAGCCTCACGCGCGACCGACACCGTCCCCGAGACCGATCTCTCGGAAGCGGGCGTTGCTGCTTACGCCGGCGTGCAAGACATCGGCGGCGCATTCATTCTCAGAAACAGCAACGGCACCCTTTCGGACGTGGTCTGGGGCGATGTCTTCAACCACTTCAACGGCGATACGGCCAACGTCATCCGTTACGACACTCCCGAGATCGCCGGCTTCATCTTCTCTACGACCTGGGGCGAGGACGACGTATTCGACGTCGCCCTGCGCTACGCGGGCGAAGGCCACGGCTTCAAGCTGGAAGGCGCCATCGGCTACACCGACCTCACCGACGGCACCAACGAGGTCATCGGCAATCCCAACGGCCTCGATCAGTCGACGGTGCTCGGCTCCGTCTCGATCCTGCATATCAAGTCCGGCTTGAACTTCACGTTGGCTGCCGGCCATCGCGATTGGCGCGGCACCGTCGTGGACGCCGACGGCGTTAGCCGCACACCCCAGGACTCGAAGTACATCTATACGAAGCTCGGCTGGATCGCGGAGTGCAACAAGCTCGGCAATACGGCCTTCTACAGCGAGTACGGCTGGTTCAACGACTACGTCACGGCCGTGAACGATCCCGACATCGTCACGTCGCTCGATCCGAGCGCGGCTCGCATCGTCGGCAATACCGCGGAAGTTTGGGGACTGGGCGTCGTCCAGCACATCGACGCGGCCGAGATGCAGATCTATCTTGGATACCGCCATCACACCGCGGACTTCGATCTTGTCGATTCCGGCGGTGCCAAGATCAACGGCGGCGAGATCGATGCTTTCGATACGCTGATCGCCGGATCGAAAATCGCCTTCTGAGGCCGTCGAGCCGAAGGCGGCAGGATCAAATGACAGGGCGTCTCCGAAGCTCGGTGACGCCCTTTTTCGCGAGGCAGACTTGCGCCGCCGGGGCTCTCTGACCTAGAGACCTTGGCCATCCGCCTCGCCGGAGTTGTAGAATTGAGTAAGTCTGGGTTCCGGTCCCTTCTCGTGCTCGCGGCATTCGCCGCAACCGTTCCCTTGGCCGCGGGACTGGTCGTGAGCGGCACGGGAGTGGCGAACCAGGAACAACCGCTAGCGCCCGCTGACTTCGAACCCGGCGAGGACAAGCCCGGCGGCAGCGCCACCTCGAGGAACAGCGTCGACAATCGCGACGCATTCTCTCACTTCTCTCACGGCATCGGCCTCGAGGGCGAATCCCGCTTCAAGATCGGCAACGCGATCTTCCGGCGCTTTTGGGTTGCAGCACCTGCATCCACACAGTCAGCAGATGGCCTCGGTCCGCTCTATAACGCCCGCGGCTGCCAGAACTGCCATCTGAAGGACGGACGTGGCCGCCCTCCCGCCGCCAATTGGCCGGACGAGGACGCCGTGTCCATGTTCCTGCGCATCTCGATCCCGCCCGAAACGGATGAGCAAAGGGAGCTGCTCAGAACCCATCGCGCCAACGTCATTCCGGATACCGTCTACGGCGAGCAGATTCAAAACATCGCCATTCATGGTCTCGACCCCGAAGGCCACATGCACATCGACTACAGCGATGTGCCGGTGAAGCTCGCGGATGGCGAGGTGGTGACGCTGCGGAAGCCGACCTATTCCGTCACCGAGCTCGCTTTCGGTCCTCTTCATCCCAAGGCGATGCTGTCGCCCCGCATCGCTCCGCAGATGATCGGGCTGGGCTTGCTGGAAGCGATTCCGGAATCCGCGATCCGCGCCAACGCCGATCCCGACGATGCCAACCACGACGGCATCTCAGGCCGCACCAATGAGGTGTGGTCAATGGCCAATAGCAAGGTCATGCTCGGACGCTTCGGCTGGAAGGCCGGCATGCCCACCGTGCACGATCAGAGCGCCAGCGCCGCCTCAGCCGACATCGGCTTGTCGAATTCGCTCATCCCGAAGCCCGCAGGAGATTGCACCGCGGCCCAAACCAAATGCATGGGTGCACCCAACGGCAATACCGAGCGATCCGGCGGCTACGAGATCGGCGACGACCTAATGGCACTTGTGACCTTCTATACTGAGAACCTCGCCGTGCCCGCTCGCCGCAAGCCGCAGGACACGGAAGTCCTGCTCGGGAAGTCCCTCTTCAAATCGTCGGGCTGCTCCGGCTGCCACACGCCGACCTTCACGACCGGCACCGTCACTGGCCAACCGCATCTCAGCAACCAACGCATCTGGCCCTACACCGACCTGCTCTTGCACGACATGGGCGAGGGCCTTGCCGACGGCAGGCCGGAAGGTGAAGCCGACGGGCAGGAATGGCGCACGGCGCCGCTATGGGGCGTTGGTCTAACGGCCGTTGTCAGCGGTCACACGTTCCTCTTGCATGACGGCCGAGCGCGCAATGTGGAGGAAGCGATCCTCTGGCATGGGGGTGAAGCGCAAGCTGCTCGCGACGCCTACACCAAGCTTACGATGTCGGAGCGTCAGGCTCTTCTGGCATTCGTGAATTCCCTTTGAAGACCTATGCGTGCTCTATGCCGGGAGGCGCCCAGCCATAGAGCCAGTCGTAACCGCCCATCAGCCTCTCCGCCGACAGCATGGAGAACCCGCGATTGCGCAGCTCCGCCGCCCATCCGCTCAAGTGATAGATGCGGCCGTTGAAGTGCGAGGCGCGCGCCACGTTGCGCGCTCGCCGGTGCCTCAGCCTATTGTATGCTTCAAGCCGCTCATTCACTTCGCCGCTTCCCTTCTCGCCGAGGCAATCGGCGAGCACCACGGCGTCCTCGAGCGCGAGCACACCGCCTTGGGCCAGAAACGGCAGAACCGGATGCGCGGCATCGCCGAGCAGCGCCATGCGCCCCTGCGCGAACTGCGGCCATCGCGGCAACGATTGCAGCGACCAGGCACGCCAGGTCGGCGATACGGATAATAGCTCCCGCAGCGGCGCCGCGAATTCGCGCGATCTTTCTTCGATCCACTTGGGATCACAAGCCGCGCTCCAGTCCGACGACGCTTCTTGACCGTCGAACACCGCGACGAGCGCCACTTCGCGCCCGGCACTAATCGGATAGTGGACCACGTGCGCAGCCGGCGCGAGCCAGATGTTGACCTCGTTCTGCGAGAGACCTGGCGGTACTGACGACATCGGGATCACCGCACGCGCCGCTCGCTTGCCGGTGAACGTGAGCCCCGCGCCTGCAAAGACATCCGAGCGCAACGTCGACCACACGCCGTCCGCTGCAACCAGCGCGTCTCCGGTCCAATGACGGCCGTCGTCAGCCGTAACGACCACGCGGCCCGGCTCCTCGTGGGCGTCGGCCACGCCCGTCCCATTCGAAATGCTGATGAGCGGCTCTGCGACCGCGGCTGCGAGCAGCGCCTCATGCAGATCGCGCCGATGCAGTGTCCAATAGGGGGATCCGTGACGATCCGAGATCCAGCGGCCGAGAGGCAGGTGCCCAAGGGGCTGCGCCGTCGCCGCATCTCGAATGTTGATGCCCTCGGGCAAGGCTGCCGCCACCGAAAGCGCCTTGGCAAGTCCGAGTTGCGCCAGAATCTTGGTGCCGTTTGGCCCGATCTGAATTCCAGCCCCGTCGGGGCCGAAATTGCGTCTCCGCTCCAGAACGTGGCTGGCGATGCCCGAGCGCGCCAACGCCAGCGCCGCAGCAAGCCCGCCGATTCCTCCCCCGGCAATCAGCACCGATCCAGGTGCACTCGCCATGCTGTGCGCGCGAGTGCTCATGGCACTGGAACCCCGGCGATAGGATCGTCAGGCCCGCGCTTAGCGCACGCCCATGAGAAGAGTCGCTGAACCCTAGACCACAAGCTCGTCGGCGAGATTGACGAGGCAGGACTTGGGATCGCTTTCGGTCGGAGCGAGACGAGCGTCATAGATGTAAAGCGTCGAGCAATAGGGACAGAGGATCTGGCCATCCGCACCCATATCGAGAAAGACATGCGGATGATCGTACGGCGGCCGCGCGCCCATGCACTGGAGCTCTTTCACCCCGACGAAGATTTTCTCCGCGCCGACATCGTTTGCAAAATGGGGCGTACCGAAGTGAGCCATGAAGCGCGCCTTTGCCATTGCCGAATTCTAAGCGCCAAAGATAGCGGCGGTCGCCCCGAAATGATAGGGGACGTCTGACGCGTACCAGACAACGGGGGGCGCGGCAAAACCACCACGCGAGGCCCCATGCAGCAGCATACGTTCTCATCCGATGGCGTGACGATCTCTTATATCGACCAACGCCCTGAAGGGGATTCTCGGGATGTTCCCATCCTCCTCATTCACGGCTTCGCCTCCAATGTCGCCACCAATTGGGGGGACACCGGCTGGGTTGCCGACCTCGTCAAGAACGGCTATCGCGTCACCGCCTTTGACAACCGTGGCCACGGCCAAAGTCAGAAGCTCTACGCTCTCGAGGACTATGGCGCGCCCCTGATGGCGGAGGATGCCCGCCGGCTCCTCGATCATCTGAAGATCCCGCAAGCCCATGTCATCGGCTATTCGATGGGGGCTCGCATTGGCGCCTTCCTAGCGCTCGCCCATCCGGAGCGCGTGAAAAGCCTGGTGTTCGGCGGCCTCGGCATCAACATGGTGCGCGGCATGGCCGGCACGGGTCCCATTGCCAACGCCCTGGAGGCTCCGAGCATCGAGGACGTGAAGAGCCAGGCGGCACGCACGTTTCGGGCCTTTGCCGAGCAGACCAAGAGCGATCTGAAGGCCCTCGCCGCCTGCATCCGTTCCGCGCGCGCACCGATCACCGCCGAGGCGCTCTCGACCCTGTCCTGTCCGGTGCTGGTTGCTGTGGGTGAGAACGACGTCATCGGCGGCTCGGCCGAGGAGCTTGCGGCGCTGATACCAGGCGCCGAGGCTTTCGTCATAGAGGGACGGGAGCACATGAAGGCCGTGGGCGACCGCAGCTTCAAGGAAAGGGTCGGCGCCTTCCTCGCGGCACAAAGTTGATTCCAAGGAGCCGGCAGCGCTGCATCAGTCCCCGGAATCACAAGGCCCCGGCAGGACCGCCGCTTTTCGCCGAGGGAACATCGTGGGGGATGCCGAACGAAAAGCGTGCCTAGGGCCGGGGCCTTTAACGAGAAGTAGGATTACGCGGCACGCTTGCCCGGCTCCGCTCCAAAATCGCGATACATCAACCTGAGAGGGAGAGACGTATCGCTGATAAGCAGCCTACTGACCGGACACTGACGATCCTATCAGCGGCTCCCTGATTCTCACGCCGAAAACGATCTGCAACTGCAAATCTTCGGTGGAAAACCCGGCCTGTTGCTGCAGTGCAGCTTGCGAGCGACACCACTGCTTCGCCGCCGGTCCGCCTTGAGGACAACGAAAATCAGCCCGAAAGGGCGACTACGGTTTTGTCTCAGGGAGGATGGGGCATTCACCGATCGTTATCCTTACCCGGCGTAGTGTTCCTCCGTTATGCGTATTCGTAGCGTCCTCATAAGTCTGCCTGTCGTGATCCCGGCCCTGCTGTCGGGTTGCAGTTCAGGGCCCGACTTCGTCGCCAAGTACGAGCCTTGGCGTGCGGAGGAGGAGAATGCATGCCTTGCTTCCGGCGTGCTGCAGAGAACCAGCTTCCTCAAGACACGCTCCGCGCTTGGCGGTCCGAGTTTCTGCGGAACCGAGCGCCCCTTCGAAATGTCGGCTGCAGACAGCGGCCGCGTCGCGCTGAAGCCCACAGCCCTGCTCAGATGTCCGATGATCCCCCAGATTGAACGCTGGGTGAAAGGCACGGTCGAGCCCGCTGTGCGCTATCACTTCAACGCCGAGCTGGTCGAGCTGACAGTGGCGGCATCCTATTCATGCCGGCCGATGAATCACGTGTCGGGCGCAAAGCTCTCGGAGCACGGCTACGCCAACGCCATCGACATCTCGGCCTTCAAGCTTTCAGACGGTCGCAAAATTCTTGTCCGCACAGGTTGGCGCGGCGATCCGGTCGAGCAGGCCTTCCTGAGAGAGGTCCACAAGGGAAGCTGTCGTGAGTTCACGACTGTGCTTGGACCCAACTACGACAGCAACCACTACGACCATTTCCATCTGGATCTCGCCCGGCACGGCATCGGCGGGTTGAAGGGCATCTGCAAATAGACCACGATCGTTCCGGACCTTACCAGTCCGGAACGTGAATCGTCGGTCTCACTAAAGACCACGATGGTCGCTTCGGTCCCTATCAGGTGCGCTCTTTCCTCGCGGCCGGACGGCCGGTCGTCTCCTGCGCATCATAGGTGCAGCGGGCAGGCGCAACGATGGACCAGGACAGGCCCGTCGGCGGATAGGTCAGCTCCACCTTGCCGTCGAGAGACTTCTCCACCATCATCACCATGATCGTGTAGCCAAAGCCTCGCCGCTCCGGCTCGGTCACGGGCGGCCCCCCTTCCTCGACCCACGACATACTGAGCTCCTGGCCTTCCTTCGAAGGATCGAAGCGCCACGAGACATTGACGCGCCCGTGCTCGTCGGACAGCGCGCCATATTTGCTCGCGTTCGTAGCCAGCTCATGCAGGGCCATGCCGACGGCCTGAGCCGCAGCAGGGGTGAAGCGAACCAGGGGTCCGTCGACAAAAATGCGGGTGCCGATCAGCTCCCGGAACAGCGACAGCTGCGAGCGCACGAGATCTCCGACCCGCACACCCTGCCAATTGCTCTCGATGAGAAGATCCTGGCTGGCGGCCAGGCCAACGATGCGGTCTGAGAATCGCTTCACGAAACTCTGCGGATCCGATCCGATCATCTGCCGCGCGATCGCCTGCACCACCGCCAGCATATTCTTCGAGCGGTGATTGACCTCGCGCATCAAGAGCATGATCTGTTGCTCGGCCTGGTCGCGCAACCGCGCGGACTCGACCAACGCGTTCCCCATCGCATTGGCTTCGCTGACCACCGTCGGCTCGAAAGCGACGGTCTTGCCCTCACCCAGCGCCTTTGCGGCCTCCGTCGCCTGCTCGAGCGGCTTCGTAATGACGCGTCCCACTCCGAACGCGCCAGCGAGGCCAGCAAGCATGAAGGCCGTCACCACCGCCACATAGCCGAACAGAACTTTCCGCACTGACGCATCAACCACCTGGACAGGAATGGAGACGTTGACCGACCAGCCGGAAAGGCGAGAAGGCGCATGTCCCCAGATAACCTTCCGGGAACGGTAATCCTCCTTGGGCGGAAGCACTTGGGTCGGGAGAGCCTGGCTTGCACCAGCTTCGGTCTGCGGCAGGACTGGCGGCTTCGGCGTCTCACCGCTCGCATCGGTTGAAGCGATCTCGACCGCATTCCTATCGACGACGGTTACGTTCCAGCTCTCCGGCAACTTCTGGCGATCGAGCAGCGCCTTGACCAAGCCAAGTTCAAGGGAGAGCGACAGCACGTATTTGATCTTGCCGCTGCGCACTACAGGCACACTCACGGCTGCCACCGGGCGGCGGGCCACGTCACCCAACACGACATCCGACACATAAGGTTGCCGGGTCTCGAACGCTGGCGCATCGAAACCGATGCTTTTCGGCAGCGGCGAGCCATACGCGAGACGCGTATTGAAGAGCTGCTGCCCGGACGCGTCGCGCAAGAACGCGTAAAGACCGTTGGGCTTCAGAGCAGCAGTCGCCTGCGCGTAGAGCGTCGCGAAATCACCATTGCCCAGCGCCGGTGATGTTCCGAGCGTCTCGAGGATGGCGATATAGCTGTTGATGGTCTGATCGAGGTCGGCTGCGATGCGCTCAGCCGTGAGCGACGCCTCTCCGTGCAGCCGGGCGCGTTCGTTTACGGTGAGCCGAAGCGCATCGATGCCGACGAGCACGACCAGCGGCAACGCCAGCGCGACGATACAAGCAGCAAGAAGATGGGAAACTGGCCAAGGTGGGCGAAAGAGAGCGAGCCATCTCATAATGTTCTGTGGCACCCAGACTTTCTCCGCGCTTCGGCAGCAAGATTAACCCCAAGCACTGTAAACGGCAAACTGCCAACCTGGTTGCGTCCTAAGCGAGAAAAACCCTACCGATCCGCCACTTGTGGCATGGCGCCAACAGTCGGGGCCCCTGCGCCATCGGCGCGCATCTGCCGTGAAATACCCATCTTCCCTACGTCGTCGGATTGTTACAGCAACAGTGGGAGCCTATACCGGTGACGCCGTTCACCGTGCGTCTGGACTCGGCGGCCGTCCGCTGCATTACCTTTCACGCACGGCCAAAAAGTCCTGCCTCGGAGCGTCTCATCGCCGATGCTGTCTATCCTCTCGATCATCGCCCCAGTCTTCGCCATCATCCTTGCCGGCTTCCTGGCACGGAAGTCTGGTGCTTTGGGCCCGACCGCCGCATCCGAGCTCAACCGGTTCGTCGTCTACCTCGCCCTTCCGACGCTGCTGTTCGACATTATGGCGCATGCGAGCTGGGCCGAGCTCTATCAACCCGCATTCATTGCGGCGTTCGGGCTGGCGTGCGGCGCGCTATTCTACGCAACTGTACTTTTGAGCATGCTCGCGGGGCAGCGCCTGGCGGATGCCAGCATCGACGGCCTCAACTCCGCATATGCCAACACCGCCTACATCGGATTTCCGCTGTGCCTCATGGTCTTCGGCCGGGAGAGTCTCATCCCCGTTGCCATCGCCTCCATCATCACCGTCTGCATCCTGTTCGCTTCTGCCATCGTGCTGATCGAAACCGGATTGCAGTCGGGAAAGCGACCGCACCAGCTGGCGGTCAGGGTTGCATCGTCACTGGTACGCAATCCGATCCTCGTCGCCCCAGCACTCGGCGCGCTCTTTGGCGCCACGGGATTGGCGGTCCCTGAGAGCGCCGACCGCTTCCTGAAGCTGCTCGGCGGAGCCGCGAGCCCATGCGCCCTTGTGGTGCTCGGACTCTTCCTGGCGGAGCGCCGCGAAATCTCCACCGCAGAACGGGGAACGTCCGGCATTTTGACCCTCTGCAAACTGGTGCTGCACCCATTGCTGACAGGGGTGCTGGCATATTGGGTCTTCGCCGTTCCTCCCACTCTCGCCGCCATGGCTGTCGTCCTCGCAGCCCTGCCCACCGGCACCGGCCCGTTCATGCTGGCCGAGTTCTATGGCCGCCGAGCAGTCGTCACCTCTGGGACCATTCTGCTTTCGACGGCCGGCTCGATCGTGACACTCACACTCTATCTCGCGCTCGCCCGGCCCTAGAGGGGGTGGCGCGGCCACCACGCCGACGGAATTTCGCGCCATCTGCCGTCTAATACGCAACCGCAGCAGAGCTGCCGGGTTCTGCTGCCAGCAGTAACTGCGGCCAATACCCGGGGGGAACAGACGATGAGCAGCTATTGGCAGCTCCTGAACAAGAGACGCGCACGCCCTATTGCGGCCGCCCTCGCTGCCGCTCTCCTTTTGCAGGGATTTGGAACTCCTGACGCCCATGCCCAGCGCCGGAAAGGCGCCGATCTCGTTCCTCCTGTCACCGCGGTCGAGGTGAAATTGCAGGCGGTGAGCGAGCGCGTGGCGGCCGTCGGTTCCGGCCGTGCGCGCCAGCAGGTGACACTGACGACACGCGTCGCTGGCGTCATTGCCGAAGTCATGTTTGAAGGTGGCCAGAAGGTCGAAGCCGGGCAGGCGCTTCTCAAGCTGAACGCTGAGCCTGAGGCCATCGCGGTCGAGACCGCCGAGGCCCAGCGCGCCCAGGCCGCCGACACGGTCGCGCGATACAATCAATTGAATGAAGCCTCCGTGTCCCGTGTCACCAGGGCCGAGGCGGAGACCGCACTCAAGGTGGCCGACGCGGCGTTGCGTCGGGCGCGCGACGACCTTTCGCGCATGACCATAACGGCGCCGTTTGCAGGCATCATGGGAATCTCGAGCCTCCAGGCCGGCGACTACCTCGCAGTCGGCAACCCCATCGCGACCATCGATGATCGCTCTACCATCCTGATCGAATTCACGGTGCCGGAGGCAGTCGCGAGATCCATCAAGAAAGACATGGCCGTTCGGGCAAGCCTCGCGGCTCGTCCCGGCGAGGTCTTCAACGGCAAGGTTCAGGCCGTCGGCACTCGCATCGACCCGGTCTCGCGAACGCTGACCGTACGCGCAGAGATTCCCAACCCGGACTCGACCCTCATCCCTGGATCCACATTCTCAGTCAGCGTCCAGTTGTCCGGCAACGAAACTCCTGTCGTTCCCGGCCTTGCCATTCAGTGGGACCGGGCTGGCGCCTATGTCTGGCGCATCACCGACAGCAACACCGTTGAGCGCGTCGATGTCGCCATCGTCGCTCGTGATGCGGATCGCGTTTTCGTCGATGCGCGTCTCAAGCCCGGCGAAAAGGTCGTCGACGAGGGCGGAGGCAGCCTGCGTCAATCGCAGACCGTGCGCGTCGTCAACGCTGATGCCGGGCCGCAATCGGCCGATGGGCCGCGCTGACGCCTTCTCCGACGCCGAACTCTGACCAGAGTGCCCCCATCATGACCACCGAGACGAAACTGCCACGCACGGCTACGAACGAGGACGACGGCGGATGGGTTGGCGTCTTCGTGCGCCGCCCGATCCTGGCAACCGTCTTGAACCTTCTCGTCATCATTGCCGGCATCGCCGCGCTGCAATCGATCGAGATCCGTGAGCTGCCCGACGTCGACCGCCCTGTCGTCACCGTGCGCACCAGCTATCCTGGCGCCACGCCCGAAAGCATCGACGCCCAGATCACCGCCATCATCGAAAGTGCCGTGTCGCGCGTCCAAGGCGTGACCGGCATTTCCTCCACATCCTCGTATGGTTCGAGCCGCGTCGCAGTCGAATTCTCGAGCAACACCGACCTCCAGACCGCCGCCATGGACGTTCGCGATGCGGTCGCAAGCGTGCAGGGGCAGCTCCCGAAGGACATGGAGGACGAGCCGCAGGTTCTGAAGGCGGATGCCGACGCTACGCCGATCATTCGACTGGCCATCGCGTCCGACAAGCTCACCGAGAGCGAGCTGACCGACCTCGTCAGCAATGTCATCGAGGACCGCCTGGCCGCCGTGGAGGGCGTGGCCGCGGCCAATTCCTACGGCCTGCGCGCCAAGACCATCGAGGTCCGCGTCTCGCCCGTGGCACTTGCGGCACGCGGCCTGAGCCTCAGCGACGTCATCGCGACCATCGGCAAGGCCTCGATAACGACCCCGTCCGGCGCGCTCGAAAACGCGACGCAACAGTTGCTGGTTCGCGCCGAAGCCCCAATCGACTCTCCAGCCGATGTCAGCTCTCTCGAGCTCAATGCTCAGACCAAGATCGGCGACGTCGCCTTTGTTCGCTGGGCCTTCCAGGAAGCGACCGCCATGACACGCCTCGATGGCAAGACCGCCATCGGCGTCGAGATCATCCGCCAGGCCAAGGCGAACACGATCGCCATCTCCGACGGCATTCGTGCCGCCGTCGACGAGCTGCGTCACTCCCTGCCTCAAGGCGTCGAGATCGCCATCACGTCCGATGACGCCATCTTCATCCGCGAATCCATTCACGAGGTCGCCTGGAGCCTCCTGCTCGCGACCGTGATCGTCATTCTCATCATTTACGCGTTCTTGGGCTCCATCCGGGCCACCATCGCACCCGCATTCGCCATCCCCGTTTCGCTCATCGGCACATTGGCAGCCGTATGGGCAGCCGGGTTCTCGATCAACATACTGACGCTGCTCGCGCTCGTGATCGCGACCGGCCTCGTCGTCGACGACGCCATCATCGTCGTCGAGAACATTACGCGGCATCGCGCCATGGGCGCAGGGCCGCGCGCTGCCGCCGTCATCGGCACACGCGAGATCGTATTCGCGGTGTTGGCGACGACCGCAACGCTGGTTGCGGTGTTCGTGCCCATCTCCTTCATGCCCGGCATCGTCGGAAGCCTCTTTTCCGAGTTTGGCTTCGTGCTCGCGTTCTCGGTGACGATTTCTTCGCTCGTGGCGTTGACGGTCTGCCCCATGCTGGCCGCAAAGCTCGGCACCGGCGACCACCCGCCCAAGGGCCAGGAAGGTGCTGGTCCGCTTGCCCGCATCGCCGATGTGCTGGCCAACCTCTACACCAGCATCCTCGAAATCTGCCTGCGCGCGCGTTACATCGTCGTCGCCGTCTGCCTGGGCTTCGCCGCTCTCGGCTGGGCCGCTTACAAGCTGCTTCCGCAGGAGATCACCCCGGCCGAGGATCGCGGCCTCATTCAGATTCGCCTCACCGCGCAGCAGGGCAGCAATCTCGACTACATGTCGAAAAAGACCCAGGAGGTCGAGAACGTGCTCGCCCCCTACAAGCAGTCGGGCGAGGTCACCGGCATCCTGACAACCGTCGGAGGCGGCGGCAGTAATCGCGCCTCCATCGTCGCCGCGCTCGCACCTTGGAGCGAACGCAAACGCACCCAGCAAGCCATCCAGGCCGAGTTGCAGAAGAAGCTCGCCGATATTGCCGGTCTCACCATATCGCTGCAGTCCGCCAACAGCCTCGGCATCCGTGGCGGCGGCCAGGGCCTGCGCTTCGCCATCGCCGGACCGGACTACGCCAAGCTCGCCGACACGGCGACGAACCTCGCAAGCCGGCTCTCTCAGACACCCGGCTTCCGTAACGCACGCACCGACTACGACACCACGCAGCCGCAGCTTTCAGTCCGCATCAACCGCGAGGCTGCGACCAAGCTCGGCGTCCCCATCGAGACCGTCACCAGCCTCATCAACACCATGGTCGACTACCAGAAGGCCGCCGATCTGTTCATCGGTGACGAGATCGTGGAAGTCCAGGTGAAGGCCGGTGGCAGGCCGATCAACGATCCGTCAGACCTCGAGAACCTGTTCGTCAAGGCAGCCGACGGCAGCTTCATCACGCTTTCCTCGCTCGTGACCATCAAGGAGGTCGCAATCGCGCCGAGCCTCAGCCGCGAGGATCGCCAGCGCTCGGTCCCTGTAAGCGCCAACCTCGACGAAGGCTTCACGCTGGGCGAGGCGGTCACGACCATGCGCGCCATAGCCGCTGAGGTTCTCGAGCCCAACATGTCGATCCTGCTCCTGGGCGAGGCCAAGACCCTCGCCGAGACGACGCAGAACACCGCCTTCGTCTTCGCCATCTCGTTCTTCGTCGTCTTCCTCGTTCTCTCGGCGCAGTTCGAAAGCATCGTCAGCGCGCTCGTGATCCTGTTCACGGTCCCCTTCGGCCTGGCCGCGGCGGCGCTCGCCATCGCGCTCACCGGCGGCACCATGAACGTCTACAGCCAGATCGGCCTTGTGTTGGTCGTCGGCATCATGGCCAAGAACGGCATTCTCATCGTCGAGTTCGCCAATCAGCGCCGTGACGAAGGCGCCGACATCGACACCGCCATCCGCGAAGCGTCCATCACCCGCCTACGGCCCGTCATGATGACCATGACCGCATCGGTGCTGGGCGCTCTCCCGCTGATCTTCGCGACGGGCGCCGGCGCAGAAGCTCGCCTCGCTCTCGGCTGGGTGATCATCGGCGGATTGGGCGTCGCGACGCTGTTCACGCTATTCCTGACGCCGATCGCGTTCCGGATCTTGGCGCCGCTGTCGAAGCCGAGAGCTCACGAGACGAAGGTGCTGGTTGAGGAGCTTAAAGCTGCGTCCCGGCTCTAGCGGCGACGGGAGTGGAAGACGAGTAGGCCAGCGCCTCGCTGCCGAGCTTTGCCCGTGTGCGGACAAGAAGCGCGAACCAGAGAAGGCCGCCGATCAGGACAACGGAGACGCCGGCCTTCGCATAGAGACTGAGCAACGGTTCGTTCGCGAATGGAATCCTGACCGCGATCGGCGTGACGAGAAAGATCGCGAGCCACGCCATGCTCTGCTCCATGACCGAGACTTGAGGCCAGCGCGCGCTGAGGAAGAACGCCGTCGGGACCAGAAGCCACGCATAGTAGTGCGTCCATGACAGCGGGCTCGCGACGACCGCCAGCGCAACGACGATGAAATACTCCATCTCCGCAGCTTGGCTGTCTCTCCGCCCTTCGTTCGCGAAAGGCGCCGCGCCCCGTGCGCAGGCATAGATGGCAGCAGCGAACATGAGCCCAATGAGACCAGTGCCGAGCAGGCGCCGCAGCGTGCCAGCCGGTTCCGGCACCCAGCTCAAAAGTACGTCGGGCGAATGCACCAGCCGGTCCAGGAAAGCCGGAATGGACTGGACGTTCCACGCCCCGATGGGACTGGCGCTGAACTGCAGCACGCAGAGCTCGAGCCAGCGCTGATGCATTTCCCAGCCGAAGATCGCGAGCGACAGAAGTCCGGCTGCGCCACAGACAACAGAGAACGCGGCCGCCGCAGTCCAATACCGCCGCAGCACAAAATACACTCCGAACACGAGCAGCGGCAGCTTGATCAGCGCCGCGAAGCCGAGAAGAGCGCCCGCCGCAACATCGCGCCGCGCACGCAGCAGCAGCAGGCCACCGACCAGCGCCAGAAGAATGATGTGCGAGGTGTTGCCCAGCTTGAAGCTGTAGATCAAAGGACCGTTGGCGGCGAATAGGAACAGGAGCAGCCACCCGGCGTTGCGATCGAGACCAGCGACGCGGACGAGAAGCAGCCACGCCCACACGACCGCGGCGAGCCCGAGAGCGCTGAAGATCACAACAGCCGTGCCGGCGTCGAACAATGCGAACGGCGCGAACAGGTAGGCAACGATCGGCAGGTTCACGAAGCCGCTGACGCCGTCGCCGAGCACCTGCGTTAGCGCCCCTGGACTATCGAGCACCGCCAGACCGGCCGCATAATAGGCGCGGTCGATGTCTCTGAACCGGTAGATGCCGTGCGGATCGGAAATGACAAACGCTAACGCTGCGACCACCGCCGAAAGCGCCAGCACGATCGCAAGCTTCCAGGTTGTCGAGGCCACGCGTTGGGGAAGGCTGCGTATCACGTAGACGCCCACGGCCACGGCAGCCAAATGGGCGAGCAGAAACAGCGTGTACTGCACTCCCATGTTGTCCCTGCCCCTCGGCGATACTTGGTGGGTTTCCGGCTGCGCTCTGACGCGAGATCAAGTTGTACCACGCCGCCGCCCCGGTTCGCGCGCGACGCCAAGGACGGGTTAACGCCGGGCCACGATCGGAGTTTCAGCCGACGAGCCATCGGCCAATGCAATGGCGGACTCGAGATGAAGCCCCGACCCACCTAGCATCGGGAGTGCGGGCTTACAACATGCCCGTCACCTTCGGACTGCTGCCGCGGTTTTACGCCACTCGTTGGACGACACGAAGAGAACTGTGAGCAAAATTACGAGTGTGATCAGGGAGGCATATTCTCTGGGCAGGCTCAGCCCGCCAACGGAATGCGGCTTAGTGAGAAAGTCGCCAAAGGTCGCCCCGAAAGGACGGGTGAAGACGAAGGCGATCCAGAACAACGGCGTATCGCTCAGGAGCCGGAGGTAGTGGATCGCTGCGACGACAAGGATGACGCCCGCAGTCACAAACGCGCCCTGGATGAAGCTCAACCCGATCTCGTCGACGAGGAAATCGCCGAACGCCGTACCGAGACTGTTGGAAAAAAGCACGGCGATCCAGAACATGATCTCCACATCTTTCCGGATGATCGGATAGACTCGGAGATTGCCTTCCCGACGGTACCAAACCGCGAGCGTGAGCAAGAGACCCGAGACAAGAAGCACGGAACCCACCGTGTAGCCAAGCCCGAGCGAGCGGTCCATGAAATCTGAAATTTCGGTGCCCGCTGTGGTAGTCGCTATGATCGCCGTCCAGAACAGCAGCGGATGAAAGCGCCTACCTATGATCTGGAAGTAAAGCACGGCCGCCAGAAGCACGAACGTGATGCCGAGGCCGGCGTAATAGCCGAGTTCGAGCGTCATCGAGATAAAGTCGCCCGCAGTCTCGCCGAGCGTTGTCGCCAGCACCTTCATGATCCAGAAGGCGAGCGTCACTTTCGCCACCTTCGAAACACGCTCGACGTTGCCTTCACTATCCACATTCGACATCGCAGGGCTCCTCGAATGCTGCTGATCCCGATGCGAGCACTAGCCGAAACAACGCCCTTCGAGCTTCAAACCTGAGCCGGCTGTCAGCTTCTTGACAGCTCGGAGCTGAGCTCTAAGTCCTGTCATCAGCCAGCGGCAGCTTGATGACTATTCGCGTGCCACCGCTTGGCGAGGTCTCATAAAAGAGCGAGCCGCCGTGCAACTCTGCGGCACGTTTGGCGATCGTTAGGCCAAGTCCTGCCCCCTCGACCGAGCCGCTTCCCTTCCGGAACGGCTCGAACAAGTCCTCGGCTTTCTCGGCAACGCCGAGGCCCGGGCCGGTATCTTCGACCACGATCTCGAAATTGGGGCGGAGCGTCACGCTGATCTTCGTGCCGTCGGGCGTATGCTTGACGGCGTTGTCGATCAGATTCCTCAGCGCCTCCCTGATCGCCACGGCGTCCACCAAGGCTTCGCAATTCTCGTCCGGAGTCGCGAGATTGATTTCGTGCCTATTGCCGGTCACCCAGGGCTTCATCTGGCTCACGACGTCCTCGGCGAGCGCGGCGAGGTCCACGCGCGTCAGCTGCGGCGTCTCCATGGACTTCAGCCGCACCAAGGTCAAAAGACGGTCGACGGCAGACGTCATGGTCGTCACATCGGACTCGACTCGGCGGGCGCGTGCGTCATCGATGCGGCCCAGCTCCAGCAGCATGATCGATAGCGGGGTGCGGAGCTCGTGCGCAGCCCGCGCCAGGAAAAAACGCTGTGCGTCCATCAGACCAGCTACGCGGTCCAACAGGCGATTGATGGCGGTCGCAAAGCTGGCAGCCTCGAGCGGCATACCCGCCGTATTGAAGCGATAGCTGGCGATATCCTCCAGCTGTTCGGCCTTGCGGGCCGCGTCCCGCAAGGGGCGCAGCGACCACCGGATCGATGTCGTCGTGACAATGAAAAGCAGAAGCACGAGCGGCACCATGGGAGCGAGCGCATCCTCGACGATCTCGGCCATCACCGTGCGCCAATGTGCACCCGCCGGGTCTCCCGCCGTCGCCAACTCGATATAGGCGTCTTGGCCATCTACCCGAACTCGGCTGCCGCCCGACATGTGGAGCCGCGGTCCCTCTCGCCGATACCAGAATTGAGACGCGTGTCGCTGATCGAGAGGCCACGGCGATAGGCCCGCGAGATCCGTCGCGTTGCTCTCGGCTATGAGATGCCCGGCAGAGTCTGTGATGCGGAATGCGTAAGAGGCTCTCCGCTCGTCGCCATAATACGGAGCCGCAGGCGGCAGCGTGAACCTCAGAGATCCGTTATCGTCGCGCAAGCCTTCGGCAAGCACCTTACTCTCGCTGAGGATGTAATTCCGTGCCAGCTCATCCTTGCCGCGCAGCGTCACCACCGTGACCATGACGACTTGAAACGCCAGAGCCAGAAGCGACGCAAGGGCCAATCGATGCGCGATGATGGCCGACAGAGAGCCGGACGAAAAGAGCTTTGGCACGGTCAGAGATCTTCCTTCAGCACATAGCCCGCTCCCCGAACGGTCTCGAGAGAGACACCGGTATTGGCTTCGTTCAAGACCTTCCTCAGACGCGACACCAGTACCTCCACGGCGTTAGGCGTGATCTCTTTGCCGAACTCCGAAAGCGTCTGCTCGATGTTCGCCTTCGAGATCACCGATCCTGCTTCGCGCAAAAGCAGAGAGAACAGGCGGACCTCGCTCGGCCGCAGCCTAAGGGGCGCCTCCTCGCACAGAACCTCGCCTGTTGCTTCCCGGAACGACAGGCGGCCGATCCGGAACTCCGGTCCAGCGAGCTTTGCCGGGCGCCTCAGAAGCGCGCGGACGCGAGCCAGGAGCTCTGCATGGTTGAAGGGTTTGACCAGGTAGTCATCGGCGCCGACATCGAGCCCGAGGATGCGATCATGGACGGACGAGCGGGCCGTGATCACCAGCACAGGAACGGACACGCCTGTGGCTCTCAAGGTTCTAATGACGTCGAGACCGTCGGCGTCCGGAAGTCCGAGATCGATGATGAAAAAATCATAGTTCACGCCGGCCATGGCGCGGCCTAGATCGTGGGCGCTCGCGACCACGTCCAGGGAATACCCCGCTTCGCGCAGCGTCTCGCTGAGCAGGTCTCTTAGGCGGGAGCTGTCCTCCAACAAAAGCAAGCGCATGAGAACCGGGATACCCAATTTTGAACGGAGCTTGAGATTACCGCAGCTGCGCACGGCGCACCTGACAGTTACCTGTCAGCGGAGACTGTTTGGACACATCTCCCGCACCCAACCGTGCCAGGGTTCCCATCTTACGGAGAAACCCATGTACGTAATCCTGGTAAAGCGTGCGATCGATCGCAACCTCGATCCGTCCGCGGCATCCAGCGCCGCAGTCTACGCCAACTTCGTCGGCTTTCAGGTTATCCTTTGGGCCGTGCTGCGCGCCTTCGGCGTCTAAAATCGCCGGCGTTGACGCCTACCGTTCCGAGCGCCCACGGTGGGCCTCGCGGAAACTCTAGCTCGACACCTCCCGACGCAAGTCTGACGCCACCGTAATCGCAGCGATTACGCGTAACCATCGTCGAAAATTTCTGGATCTCCCGGAATAAAGCCGACACCGGCCGAGTCATTCCCGTCAAAGCACGATGGAATGGTTTGCAGAAGGGAGCTTCCATGGACGACCACTCGGACAAGCCCGGCATCAGCCGGCGCCACGCATTGGAGTGCATGATCTGGGCCGGCACAGGCGTCCTGTGGACGGTCGCGGGCGGCGTCCCCAAGTCGCTCTCGCTCCTCGATCAGGCGCAGGCCGCCCAAGCCGCAAGCAGCGGCTTCACCTTCATGCAAATGTCCGACAGCCATGTCGGCTTCAACAAGCCGGCCAACCCGCACGCCGTGGACACGTTGAAGGAAGCCATCGGCCGGATCGACCGCCTGACGGTCAAGCCGTCGCTCATGCTGCATACCGGCGACATTACACATAGCGCCAAGCCGGCAGAATTCGACGACGCCGCTCAGATCATCGGTAGCACCAAAATCGACGTGCACTACGTCCCCGGCGAGCACGACATCACGGACCCGGAAACCGAGAAGGCCTATCTCGAGCGCTACGGCAAAGGCACGAAAGGCGGCGGCTGGTACAGCTTCGACTCCAATGGAGTTCACTTCATCGGCATCAACAACGTCGTGAACCTGAAGCAGTTCGGATTGGGATACCTCGGGCCGGAACAGCTCGAGTGGCTCGAGGACGATCTGCGCCCGCTCAAGAATTCAACTCCGATCGTAGTCTTCGCACATATCCCCCTCTGGTCGATCTACCCGAATTGGGGATGGGGCACGGACGACGCCGCCGTGGCGCTTGGCTACCTGAAGCGCTTCGGATCGGTGACCGTTCTCAATGGCCACATTCACCAGCTCATGCAGAAGGTCGAAGGAAACGTGACGTTTCACACGGCGCGATCCACGGCCTTCCCTCAGCCGGCGCCGGGCGCAGCGCCGTCCCCCGGGCCCCTCCTGGTGCCGGCTGAGAAGCTTCGCAGCGTGCTCGGCATTACGAGCGTGGAGTTCAAGCGAAACAGTTCTCCACTCGCCATCACCGATACGTCGCTCGCGGACTAGGATCATCAAAGATGCTGAAAGCAACGACACGCGCCGCCTTGGCGACGCTGAGCCTGATCGTCTTCTGCCAGCGCTCTGCCGCAGCCAACGCTTCACATGGAGAGACGCTCTATCAGGGGTGTCAGGATTGTCATTCGCTCGACACGAATGATGTCGGACCTATGCACCGCGGCGTTTTCGGGCGAAAGGCCGGCTCTGTGGCGGATTACAGCTACTCGCCGGCCCTCAAGGGTTCAAACCTGACCTGGAATGAAGACACGCTCGACCGCTGGCTGACGGACCCGCAAAAGCTCGTGCCTGGATCGAAGATGTTCTACCATCTCGACGATGCCAAGGATCGTGCCGACGTCGTCGAGTATCTGAAAACGCTGGCACGATAGCATGGCCAAGCGCGCAACAACATCAAGCCGGGTTAAGTAACGCGAGGCGTGATGGACGACCGGCAAAGATTTGCGGAAGCAGTGATGCCTCATGTCGACGACGCGCTGTCGCTGGCGCGCTGGTTGACGGGCAATCGTACCGACGCGGAAGACGTGGTGCAGGAGGCTTGTATCCGCGCCTTCCGTGCGATCGCTTCTGCCCGCAACGACAATCCGCGCGCTTGGCTTCTCGCCATTGTTCGCAACACGGCCTTTACATGGATTGCCAAGAACCGCCCTAAGACCGTCATGACGACCGACGACGAAGGGACGTTCGAGCGAGCAGGATTGGAGATGGTCGAACCACAAACTTCACCGGAAGCCCTGCTCATCGAGAAGACGGAATCCGAGCATCTTCATGCCGCAATAGCAGCGCTGCCCCTCTCCTATCGCGAAGTGCTCGTCCTTCGGGAAATCGAAGGACTTAGCTATCAGGAGATTGGCAATGCCCTCTCCATTCCCATAGGAACCGTCATGTCGCGCTTGGCGCGGGCTCGCAGCCTGCTCATTCAGCGCATCGGCATGACGGGCAAGGGAAAGGCGGGTGTCGCATGATCAAGACACCGTCATGGTCCTCGCGCGAGGAATCCATCCTTCTGCTGAACGCCTACCTGGACAATGAGCTTGATGCGGCGTCCGTGCTCGACGTCGAGCGTCGCATGGCGACCGACGCTGCTCTCAAGGCCGAGCACGATCGGCTGAGACAGTTGCGCAGCGCCCTGGCAGCGCAGCTTGGACGCGACCGGGCTTCGGACGATTTGAGGCGCCGGCTGGCGGAAATTCCTGGACCATCGCCTGTGACGGCGACACCACGAGCCCGTCCCTCCAACAGAGTTTTCAACTGGCCGCAGTTGGCTGCGGCCGCAGCCCTCGCGGCTGTCGTCGCGGGAGCGGGCATGTTCGAAATTCTGCGTCCGGATCCCTTGTCGAGCGACATTGCTTCCATCGTTTCCGATCATCGCCGCTCCTTGCTGGCAGCGGCTCCCTACGACGTCGCATCGAGCGACCAGCACACCGTCAAGCCGTGGTTCGACAGTAAGCTCGCGCTCTCTCCGCAGGTCCTTGATCTAGCCTCATCGGGATATCCCCTCGCGGGTGGCCGCGTCGAGATTCTGAACGGAAAGCCCGTGCCGGTGCTGGTGTACAAGCGGCGCGCGCATGTCATCAGCGTCGTTGCGGTGCCACGTAGCGAGCGAGGAGCAGAAGCGGCGCCGGCGCAAACGGACACGCGCGATGGATATTCCGTGGTCAGGTGGCAGGGTAAGGATTTCGACTACTTTGCCGTCTCCGACATCGCCCAGGGGGAGCTCAGCGAATTCGCCGAGGCATGGCGCCAAGCAGCCGCCAATCACTGATCGGCCGCATCAGCCTCGGGTATTGACTGGCTTCGCGGCTCGCGCCCCTTCCCGGCGGCCGGCTCTCGACGGCAGCCCCTGCCTGACGGACGGCAAGAAGTCTTGCACCGTCTGCAGATTGAGAACCTCGACAAACTTCGCCTGGCTATCCTGGATGAAAGCCCTGACAGCAGGCTCAGCCTTGCCCCTATCCGATCCTCGTCCGTTGATCGTCTCAATGGATTGCACGACATCGCCGACGCGGATGTCGCCAGCAGGCCTTGCCAGCGCGATGCCGCCAAAGCGGCCGCGGATGCTTTCGAGGAACCCGCCGCGGACAAGCTCGTGAATGAGCTTCCCCGCGTATTGGCGGGGCATCTCGAGGTCATCCGCGATCAGGTTCACGTTAACCAGGTTGCCCTCGGCCCTCGCCACATAGATCAGGATTCGAAGCGCTAAATGAGTCCGGTTCAAGAGGTGCATTGCTAGCCGCGCCATCTCTGTATTGCTCGTGACGACTACGGCACTGTAGCGCATACTTCTTGCTGTGTTTGATGTAGCAGTGGCTACCTTGAACCGCAGAGGTATCTATATGAAGGCCCCGCGCTCACCTGCGAGCCAAACGACCGACGATCGGTTCTCGGATCGGGTCCGCTTGCGTGGCGAGACCCTGACACCAGCCCTCGCGCGCGTCGTCGCCTATATCCAGAACAACAGACTGGAAATACTCACCAAATCAGCGATTGAAATCGGCGCCGCGATCGGCACGTCCGACGCCACAGTGGTCCGTGCCGTCCAGGCCTTGGGTTTCGATGGGCTCCGCGAGCTCAAGGAGGCAGTGTCGGAATCTCTGGGACAGGGCGCCACGCCCGCGGACAATCTCACGCGGTCGCTAGCGGACATCAGCGCCGGCACCGATGCCGTCGACCAAGTGCTGTTGGCCCACCAGGAGGCCATGGCGACAATGGCCTCTCCGCGCACAAGGGCAGACATCCGGGCCGCAATCAAAATCCTTGATAGGGCCCCCATCGTCGCCGTGTTCGGAATGGGACCGACCGCCTCCGTAGCCAGATACTTCGCCGTCATGATCGGGCGCGCGGGCCGAACCCCACTCCTCCTCAATGCCAGCGGAATAGGCTTGGCCGATCAACTGCTCCACCTGCCGAAGGCCCAGGCCATTCTGGTTCTGGCTTACGGGACTTTGTATCGCGAAGCTAAGGTAACGCTCGATGAAGCGCAGCGGCTGAGGTTGCGTATCGTCCTCATTACTGACGCGATCAACCATGAGCTCGCAGCTTACGCCCACGCGGTAATTCATATTCCGCGCGGCCAGGCTGGCCGCGTCGCCCTTCATGGCGCAACAGTCGTCTGCCTCGAGTCCATCATGCTCGGCCTTGCGGCGGCGAAGTCAGAGCATTCGGTGCAAACGCTGGATCGTCTCAACGATCTGAGGAGTCGGCTGAGAAAAAGACTCCGCTGAAGGCTCCGTGGCCGAATTGCTGCACTCTGAATGTTTACTACTACATTCCTGAAATCATGATCGCGAGACAGCTAGCCATCCAGCCAATCGTCTCGACGACCTCGTTTTGACGCGCCGGCAGGGCGGCAAGCTCACCTTCCAAAATCTTGGGGTTGCGACAGGCGTTCGTTTGTCGCCATGGGGAGTATTTTGCCAGATGATCCGTCACTCGCGTGTGTGCGTTGGAACTACGTCACGAAGCTTAACCGTTTCACTTCAAGTCTCGTTGGTTGCCATGATGGCGGCTCTGGGCGGCACAGAGGCAGCCATCGCCCAGGAGACGACAGGCGGAACCGCCGCCCAGCCTTTGCCGCCGCTGGTCGTCGAAGCGCCAAAGCCCAAAAAGAAGAAGACGACCGCCGCGCCGTCGAAGAAGCCGGCCCCCGCACCTGTCGCGACCGCTCCAGCACCCCAGCCTTCTCTGTCGCAAGGCGGAACAGGTGATGGCGGTGTTGTCGGCTACGTCGCGACCAAGACTTCAACCGCCACCAAGACTGACACGCCGATCAAGGACATCCCACAGTCCATCACCGTGGTGACGAAGGAGCAGGCCAAGGACCAGGGCTCGCGCGATCTCAATAAAGCGCTGACCTACGTCCCTGGCGTCGTCATGGGCCAGGGTGAAGGCCATCGCGACGCGCCGACCATTCGCGGCATCAGCACGACGGCGGACTTCTTCATCGACGGCGTCCGCGACGACGTCCAATATTACCGCGATCTCTATAACGTCGAGCGCGTGGAGGTCCTCAAGGGGCCGAACGCGATGATCTTCGGCCGCGGCGGCGGCGGCGGCGTCATCAATCGCGTGACCACCAAGGCCGATGGCGAGCGCATCTACGAAGCCACCACCACATACGGCTCGTTCGACACCAAGCGCGTCGAGGTCGATGCCGGTCAGGCGGTCACCAACGACTTCGCCGTCCGCATCAACGGCATGTACGAGGACTCGGGCAGCTACCGCGACTTCGTCGATCTCGAGCGTTACGGCATCAATCCGAAGGTCACATTCAAGCCCGACGACAACACCAAGGTGCGTCTGGCTTATGAGTATTTCAGCGAGGACCGCACCGTAGACCGCGGCATTCCGTCGGACTTCCTGACCGGCAAGCCAGCGAAGACGGATTCCTCTACATTCTTCGGCAACCCTGACGAAAGCTACATGACCTTCAGGTCGCATCTCGCGACGGCGACGGTCGAGCACAAGTTCGATAACGGCATCCAGATCAAGAACCACACGCAATACGGCAACTACGAGAAGTTCTATCAGAACATCTTTGCCAACAGCGCACTGAACCAGACCACGTCAATCGGTGGCGGCTTCCCGACATCGAGCTTCATCCAGCTCGGCGCCTACAATCAAGGCACTGAGCGCGAGAGTATTTTCAATCAGACCGACGTAACGGCCAAGGTCGATATGGGTGGCGGAATTCGGCATACGCTCCTTGCGGGCGTCGAAGTCGGCTATCAGGAAACGTCCAACCAGCGTCACCCGAACTCAGGCAACTACGGCTCACCGAGCTTCCCAAATTCGGATCGAAACGTACCATTCTCTGATCCGACCACGTCAGCAGGCCCGGATTGGAGTTCCGATCCCGGACCCTTCCAGCGCTCAGAGCTCACTACGACTGGTGTCTATTTGCAGGATCAGATCGCGATCACAAAGTATATCGACGTCATCGGCGGCATCAGGTTCGATCGCTTCGATCTCGATTTCCGCTGCAATACCGATCCCACCGGCGCAGCGAACAGGTGCTCCAATGGTACGTCCAGCGTCGATAGTGCAGCATTCAATCGTGTTGACGACGTTTGGTCGCCGCGCGCCGGTATCGTGTTCAAGCCGATCGAGCCGTTGTCGCTCTATGCCAGCTATTCGAAGTCGTTCCTGCCGGGTTCCGGCGAGCAGTTCGCATCGCTGGCAGGCGGCGTCACTGGATCGGCCAACCTCAAGCCCGAGGAGTTCGTCAACAAGGAGATCGGCTTCAAGTGGGATGTGGCGCCGCGTCTGTTCTTTACCGGTGCATTGTTCCAGCTTGATCGCGAGAACACCCTGGTCGTTGTTGCACCTGGTGTAAGCGAGCAGGCCGGTAAGATCCGCTCTGAAGGTGGCGAGCTTGCCTTGACCGGCTACATCACCGACAAATGGGAAGTCGTTGCCGGCTACGGCTACCAGGAAGCTGAGCTCGTCGAGGGAACGAAGACCTTTTCGGGCAACGTGGTGACCAACGACACGACGGGGCGCGAAGTCGCGCTGGTGCCCCGCCACACATTCTCGCTGTGGAACAAGTATCAGTTCCTGCCCAACTGGGGCGCTGGCCTCGGGCTCCTGTCGCGCAGCGACATGTACTCCAACGTCAGCAATGCCGTGACACTACCGGGTTACGCCCGCGTGGATGCGGCGCTGTTCTGGGACATCAACGAGAACCTGAAGGCCCAGCTCAATGTCGAGAACGTCTTCGACATCGACTACTACTCGACCGCTCATAGCGACAACAACATCACGCCGGGCTCACCGCGTGCGTTCTTCGCAACCGTCACGAGCCGGTTCTAACAACGAAGGCGGCGGGGACCATCGAGGCCCCCGCCGTCTCGCCGCAAAGAAGCATCACGTAAATGTCGCCTCGTAGCACTGAAGATGCACATGAGCGATTTTCAGGACCGGCGTTTCAATCCCGAACCGACGTGCGCGGCGAAGCATGTCGCCCAGAATATGATCTGCCTCCGTGCGCCGCTTGCTGAGCACATCGCGCAGCATCGACGACGTCAAAGAAGAACCTCGCTCGGTCAACGTCCGCCTGTAGGCGCTCATTGATGTTTCGTCGGGAGCAAAGCCCTCCGCCTCGGCTACCGCGAGACATTCTGCGAGCAGCCCGGTCACGACCCCCTCACCGTCGCGGGTCGCCACGATGTCGCCGATGCTCGCGCGCATCAGACAGGTTGCCCCGGCGAGCGTCGTCAGGAACACGAACTTGTTCCACATATCCTGTTGGATGTTGCCGCTGACCCGGGCGTCCACGCCCGCTCTTTGGAGCAAGTCGACAAAGCTGTCCGCGATAGGGTCCGCCGATGACATCGTCGGACCGCATACCAAAGACAAGAATGGCGAAAGATGCTCGACAACACCGTCACCGCGAAGCGTGAGCGCGCCGTGCACGAGGCCACCGAGCACAGGCTTTTCCGGTAAGCGCTGACGCAATTCTTCGAGATGAGACAATCCGTTCAGGAGCGGCAAGAGCCGCGTCTCGGGACCGACGTACGGGGCGATCGCTTGCAGCGCGCCGTCAAGGGCTGGCGCCTTGCAGGCGACTATGGCCACGTCAGGCAAAAAACCTTGTGGTGGAGCGCTGCCCGCGTTCACGGCGCCCGTAAAATCACCAAGCGGACTCCTGACCACGAGCCCTTTGGCCGAGAGGTCTTCGAGCCTCGCTCCGCGCACGATGAAAAACACGTCCGCACCGACGGACATGAGTCTCGCTCCGATGTAGCTACCGACGGCGCCGCCGCCCAGGATCAGAACTCGCATCGCATTCCTTCTAGTCGAGGGGGTAGTGACGCGAAGATAACCGAGGCAGCGGCGAGATCGCGCAATCTCGTTGGCAATGCGGGGGCCGCGCAGCCGAAAATTCGGATTGCCGGTCTAAATGATCGCCAGGGTTAGGCAGCGCTCGTCCGGCCCACGCTGCAATCTATCTAACCAATTGATTTTATTGGTGCGGACGGTGGGACTCGAACCCACACGACGTTGCCGTCTCAGGATTTTAAGTCCTGTGTGTCTACCGGTTCCACCACGTCCGCGGTGTAGACCATGATCGTTTCGGGCCCTATCAGCCCCGAAATGTGAATCATAGGTCCATGAAACGGGCCCTTTATGCTCTGACGCGCGACGCAACACAACAATTGGGCCGTACCCGTGCCGAAACCGCCCCCCTCAAGCGGAGGGACGCCGCCCGTGGAGGATGGCCGCCCGCAGCAAAAGATAGAGGGTGACGGCGTTGAGGACATGCCAGAGGAAATGCGTGCCGACAGCACGACCGCCCAAATGGGTCAGCGCGCAAATCTCGATGTCGAGCGTCCGGAACGTCATCGAAGCGAGAAACACCAGGGCTGCCGCCGCGAGATACTTCCATGCCGGATGCCGCGCCGCCGCAAGAACCAGCGACATGAGGGCGAGCGCGATGAAAGCGGGCGTGTACCCCATCGTCCCGTTGAGGCACCGCTTGCCGGCCTGAGCCGTGATCGGCAGCAGCTCCGGCCGGCACTCGATGGAACCGGCATACCTGAGCGACACGATGAAGAGGCCAACCCCCAGCAGCGTCCAGACCCAGTTGAGCCTCAGATACTGACGCAGCACATAGGCGAAATAGGCGAGCATGAAGAGCCCGATCGGCGCCGTGTCCGCGAGCGCCGCCCAGCGCGTCGCATAGGTGTGGAAGAGGAAGCTGCCGATGCCGATGACGTAGACGAGGAGGATCAGCCCGCCCTCGGCGAGGCCCCGCCGGTCCGCGGGCTGTCGCAGAAATTGGATCGTCGCAACGAGCGCGGCAACGATGAAGGCCGCGTTGGACACCGCGTTGAGCGGCTCCGCCCAGAAGGCATGATCCTGGCCCCGCTCACAGTAGTTGTAGATCTTCGCGCCCCAGTCCATTGCACCCTCGACAGCGTCATGCGTGATGACCTCTAGCGCATGCGTGCGGTTCCATACAGCACCCGCGTGCCGCACGTTCGTGGATGTCACAGAGAAGAGCTAAATGAGAACAAATAGGCTGGTAACAGGCCTGAAAGTGGGTTGAGCGCGGCAACCTCAATCGTTGCTCGTCCGCTTCTCCTTGGGCGCAAATTTGTTGGCGGCCTTCTGCATGAGCGAGCGAAGCTCATCCGGTGCTGAAATATCGAGACTATGCGGGTATTGAGGGTCAGCGCCGGCGACGTCGGACTGCACATTGCCTTCGGAATCGAGAAATAGCGTCCGCGGAACATAGGTGCCGTCCGGCGAGAAGGCGCCGTTTGCATCCGGATCCTTGTCGACGTCGACCAGGATCATGACGAAGTTGCGCGATTGCTCGACCACGCCGGGGTCCTTCCAGACCTCGCGATAGCGCCGGCACGAGGGGCACCACGAGGCATGAAACAGCATGATGACTGGCTTGCCGGTCCGGGTCGACTCGCGCACGCCCGGTCCAATCTCTTGCCAAGCGATCTCGGCTCCGTTCCAGAGATCGGCCATTCCCGGCTTTTGCGCGCTGGCTGGGGCGGACGCGAGGACGAAACCGGCAAGGACCGCTGCCGTCCACGAACGCATTGATCTGCTGAAACCTGTCATCAAGATCGAGCCTCACCCGAAAACAGGAGAAAGATTATGAGCCGACGCGGTTCGCGAGCCGCGGGGCCAAGGCCGACATGTCGTATCCCGCACTCCGTGTGGCCGAGAGAATATCCTCGACGGGCCGCTCACCGGCCTCGGCCAGCGCCCACACCGCCGCACAACGGGTGCCCGAGCGGCAATAGGCCAGCATCGGCCCCGGAAGCTCAGCCAGCGCCTCGCGGAAGGCCGCGACATCCTCGTCCGTCATTTTTCCGGCGATGATCGGCAGATAGCGAACCTCGAGCCCATGGGCCTTGGCTTCCTTCTCGATCTCCGCATAACCGGGCTGATCGGCGCTTTCGCCGTCGGGCCGGTTGGAAACGATGGACTTGAAGCCCTGCTTCGCCAGTTCGGCGACGTCCTCGGGACCGATCTGCGGCGACACCGAAATGTCGGGCGTCAGTTTCTTGATATCCATTTCATATCCGCGAGCAGCTAAACGTCCGCCCCATTTAGGGTGGGCCGTTCCGCCTTTGCAACCCCGCCGCCGCCTTGGCCACCGGACTTAGTTGGCGGGCCGACTGCGGGGCGAGCGCGCGAGCTCGAGTTGCACAGCCGCCCACATGCCGCGCCAGTTATAGAAGCGGGGGACCTTCTTCTTGTAGCGCTCGTACACCTCGCCGTAGGTCTTCTCGAGCCACGGCTCCTCGGCGCGAGCCATCAGAACATAAACCCCCGCAAGACAAGCAGAAATCAGGAAAGCAGGTAGCGAGCAGGAGGCGACGCCCAACCCAAGGCTGGCAGGAATGGCGGCCGCATACTGGGGGTTGCGCGTATAGCGATAGATGCCGCGCGTCTCGAGCCCGCCCTGCCCCACATAGGTGTTCTCGCGGCCGAGCCAGATACCGGCATAGAGATAGAAGATGAGGCTCACGCAGGCGACGACGACGCCGCCGACGCGGAGGAAGGGAATGCCCTCGCTCCACAATGCGAAATCCACCACCGCCACGACGAAGGTCAGCACGTGCAGCGAGCGGAAAAGTGTCCAGAAAACAACGCTCCTGAAGTCCCAGGTCAAAGGCAATGGCCACACTCTGAGGGGAGCACCCGCGACCGTCATCGCGAGCAAAGTGAGAAGGATCGTTCCCACCGCGCACCCGGTTAGGAATAACAAATCTGCCATCGTGCCTCGTCGCCCTCCCTAGAACCCCGCAGCCGCATCCCGGGAGCTATGTGCCCAGAACGTCTCGTTACAGAAACTTGCAGCCAATGACGGCAAGGCGCAAGTGTTGCAGCGCGATTCTGGCACTCGCATGAGCAAACCCTTGTCGCGCATCGTTGTTCCTCATTGCCCGTAATTCCGGCGCTCTCATGGAATAGAGTTGACCTATTGTCATTTTGCGTTGCGAGTTGTGCTCTGTCGCGGCACTGTTGCGTCGTAGACGGGGTCTTGAAACCTTGCACGTGAACCAAGTCCTTGGCCAACGCGGGTCATGCTGCGGGCGAAGCTCGAGGTTCCATCATCACGGCGGGTCATTCGAGGGGATTTTCCAACACGGACTGGCCGAACGGGGAGACAGCCACATGCCGCACTCGAGCACGGAAGCGAAAGCGTTTGCAGCGCGTAACGTCCAGCCGATTTTCAAACGCCTGCTAGCGGCAGTCCTGGCCGCAGTCGCAACCGCATCGATACCTGCTCCATCTTCGGCACAGGATCTGTTCTCGTTCCTTTGGGACGGCGGCTCGCGCGAGGTCATCCCTTTCAGCGCCAAGTACCCCCCACGCCAGATCATCGTCTCGTTCGGCGACCGCAAGCTCTACTGGGTTCACCGCAAGGGCGAGGCCATCAGCTATCCCATCGCCATCCCCCGCGAGCAAAGCAGATGGGCCGGCGTGACGACGGTTTCGCATAAGGCGATCAATCCGTCCTGGACACCCACCCCCACGATGCTGCGAGAGAACCCCAAGCTGCCCCGCTGGGTCCCGGGCGGTCATCCGATGAACCCCATGGGCGTTCGCGCACTCTATCTCGGCTCGTCGACCTACCGCATCCACGGCACGGACGCGCCATGGACCATCGGCACGGCAGCCTCCAAGGGTTGCATCCGCATGTATAACGAGGACGTCCTCGACCTCTATCCGCGCGTCCCGACGGGCACAAAGGTGACCGTCACCTGGGAGCGGTTCAGCTGATAGGGCCTGCTACCTAGACGAGACGTCCATGATGCAACACCCCGGGAAAAATCCGGCGAGTTAGGTTGTATTGCATCGACTTGGATAAGCCTCGCTCAAGGCAAATCGCGGAATTCTCAGTGACTCTCGTGACGGCTAGGCTCCTCCCGGATCGCTAGCCGGACTCGGCTTGTGACCACCCTTTCGGACACCACCGCAATCGTCCAGCGCTGAGGGCATCTCCAACATTGGCCACTAGCTCGCTATGACCCAGCCTCAACCGGAGAGAAGACCCAACAAGTCCGAGCCCGCGCCTGAAAAGCTCAGCGGGCCGAAGAAGGTCGCGGCACTCTTGCTGTCGATGGACCGCCACGTCGCCACGCGGCTGCTCAAACACTTCGACGAAGACGACATCAAGCTCATCGCTCAGACCGCGACGGACCTCGGCGCGGTCAACAAGACGACGCTCGACGAGCTGATCGAAGAATTCGCCATGAGCCTGCGCACGGGCGGCGACCTTCTCGCGACGGCCGACGAGGTCGAGGCGCTGCTGTCCGGCGTCGTTCCCCCCGAGCAGATCGCCGAGATCATGTCTCAGGTGCGCTCGAAGTCGCTGCAGTCGATTTGGATCAAGCTCGGCGAGGTCCCGGAAACGAGCACCTCGCAATACCTGCTCAAGGAGCATCCCCAGGTCTCGGCGCTCGTCCTTTCGCGCACGCCACCAGCCTATGCCGCCGCGGCCTTGAAGATGCTGCCTCCGCAGCTGCGCAACGAGATCATGCGGCGCATGCTCGCGCTCAAGATGGTTCTCGAGACACCGGTGAAGCTGCTCGAAGGGGCTCTCAAGGAGGAGCTCCTATATCGCAGCGCCAAGAACTCTGGCCCGACGATTCACGCACGCCTGGCGGACATCATCAACAAGATGGACCGCAAGCAGATGGACGAGATCCTGACCGATCTCGACCAGCATCGGCCGAAGGAAGCCGAGGTCGTTCGCAGCCTGTTGTTCACGTTCGACGACATCATGAAGCTCAACAAGCCGTCGCTCGTCACGCTGTTCGACAGTGTCCCCGCCGACCGGATCATCATTGCGCTGCAAGGCACCGACGCAAACCTGCGCGACACCGTGCTGGATGCCGTTCCGGGGCGCGCACGCCGCATGATCGAGCAGGAAATTGCCACCGGCCGCAAGATGCAGGCCAAGGAAGTTCAGAAGGCCCGCCGCGCCATCGCCGATGCGGCGATGGAAATGATCGAGAAGGGCATCATCGAGCTGGCGGGAGCTGAGGAAGAATGAGGACAGCCTGCATGTCACGCTCTTCGGGGCCCCATAGCTGCGCCGGCAAAGGAGCGCATCGTCCATGTCGAACGATATGATGGAGATCTCGGCTCAGCCCGGAACGGACAAGCTCCTCGAGCCGCCCAAGCTCGAGGTTGAACGCCTGCACCTCCTGAAAGGCGTCCTGGAGCGCCTCGTCACGACGTGCGCCGAACGCTTCCGCGAGTACTGCAACGTTCCCTCGTCATTCTTCGTCAACCAGATCGAGACCGGCAACTCCTGGGACGTGCTCGAGTCCTACGAGGACAGCATCGCCGCCATCTACTACTCGCGCGAGTGGGACTCCAAGATAGTCCTTGGCCTCGACCGCCGCTTTGTATTCTCGCTCACTGACGCTGCCTTCGGCGGCGACGGCAGCATGCCGCCCTTCGAATCCGACCGCCCCTTCACCTCGCTCGAAGGCCGGCTGGCGCGCAGCGTCTTCAATATCGTGATCCCGGAATTCGAGGATCTGCTGCAGCCGATCACCAGCGTGACCTTCGACTTTGAGAAGCTCGAGACCAAGCTCGACTTCCAGATCATGGGTCAAACCGACATCCCCGTCGTCGTCATTCAGATCCTGTTCCAGATCCTCGACAACGGCGGCCGCATGTTCATGATCATCCCGCAGTCGGCCCTGTACCCAATCCGCAAGCTCTTGGAGCGTTCACGCGCGCTGGATGGACACCACGTCGACCCGGATTGGGCCAAGCGAATGCAGGACGGTGTCGCCTCGGCGAACATGATCCTGCATGGCACCCTCGAAGCGCCGAGCATGACGCTCGAGGACTTGGCGGCTCTGGAGCCGGGTCAGATCATCCGCCTCGAAGCCGACACGCGCAGCCTTATCGCGCTTGAATGCCAGGACGAGCGCCTATTCATGTGCAAGCTCGCCCAGTCTAAGAAGCACTTCGCCTTGGTTGTCGAGACACAGGTCGACAAGCATAAAGAATTCGTTAGCGATCTCATTTCAGGTTCCGGTAACGAATAGCCCGGATTGCATCGGCAGCTCGATTGCCCACTGCTTACTCGCTGCACCAATTCCGCACACCCATCGAGCCCATAAATAATATGGTGACGATGTGCTCGAAATCCGGCCGCAAATAACCCGCCGGCGGCGAATTATCTGTGCAGGTAAGAGATTGTTAGCCACATGCGTGGAGTATCGACCCGTGGATTAAGTAGCGATACTCAAACGCTGGGCACAATTACATGTCGACAATGAACGAAGCAGACGCCGGACAAGTAGACGCCGGCCAGCTCGAGCTTGAAGAGCGGGCTGCATGTCTGGTCAATCCGGCCTCCGGCATCGCCAACGATTACCTCAACCACTTCAATGAAGTCCTGCTGCTGATCGAGAACCTCCCGGTCCTGCTTCCGGAGATGCTCGACGAGCTCATGCAGTGGAAGCCCGTCACGTATCGCGAATACTTCGCCAAGTCGCAGCTGCCGGGATCGGCGCGCGCCATCGAGATCTACGACAGCCTGGACGAAGGCTTCCGCCGCGAGTTCGAGAGCATCATCGACGGCGTCAACGCCATGTCGCAGGCCTCAATCGAGGTCATCCGCGCCCACCGCAGCGCAAGTGGCGAGCTCGACCCCGATGCAGTCTCCGATTTCTGCGAGAACGCCTCGAGCGCCATCCGCAGCGCCCTCAATCGCGCGTCCGACCTCGTAAACAACGGCCGCGACAAGGCCGAGGAAACGGCGCAGGGCATGGCCGACCGCCTAATTCCGCGCGTCGCCTAAATAAAAACTACTTCGAGCGGGGGCACTTGTCGAAATGGACGAGCTACTAAAAGACTTCCTGACGGAAACGACGGAGCATATCGAAGGGGCCGAGACCCAGCTCGTCCAGTTCGAGCGCAACCCTTCCGACGCGTCGCTGATCGCCAGCATCTTCCGTCTCGTCCACACCATCAAGGGCACGTCGAGCTTCCTCGGCCTCGAGCGCCTCGAGCGCGTCGGTCACGCCGCTGAATCCGTCATGGGCATGCTGCGCGATGGCGTTCCGCCGACTCAGCACTCCGTGACCATCATTCTTGCTGCAATCGACCGCATCAAAACGATCATCGACGACATCGCCCGTACCGGCAGCGAGCCGCCGCAGGACGACAGCGACATCATCGCCGCCCTTGAAGCCTATTACGCAGCCGGCTCGGCCGCTCCTGCCGAGGAAGCTGCGCCCGCCGCCGCTTCTGCTCCCGAGCCTGTCCATACTCAGGAAGCCGCCCCCGCAGTAGCCGCAGCAGCGCCTGCTCCGGTGGCTGCACCTGCACCGGCACCGGCAGCTGCTGCTCCGCAGCCCGAGGCTCCGAAAGCCAAGGCCGCCGCCAAGGAAGAAGCCTCCGGCGACAAGTCGAAGAGCCACAACCAGGAAACCATCCGCGTCTCGGTCGACACCATCGAGCGCATGATGCAGCTCGTCTCGGAGCTCGTGCTGAGCCGCAACCAGCTCCTCGAGCTCGCGCGCCATCGCGAGGACGACGCGATCAAGACGCCGCTTCAGCACCTTTCGACGCTGACGAGCGACCTTCAGGACGCCGTCATGCGCGCACGCATGCAGCCCGTCGGCCGCCTGTACGCCAACCTTCCGCGCCTCATTCGCGAGCTTTCGACCAGCCTCGGCAAGAGCATCGACCTCGTAACCGAGGGCGCCGATACGGAACTCGATCGCCAGCTGATCGAAGTCATCCGCGATCCGCTCACCCACCTCATTCGTAACTGCGCCGACCACGGCATCGAAAGACCGGAAGAGCGCGTCGCTGCCGGCAAGCCCGAAATGGGCGAGATCCGTGTCTCCGCCGCCCATGAGGCCGGCCAGATCACTATCGACATCGTCGACGACGGCAAGGGCCTCGATATCGAGCGCATCAAGTCCAAGGTTCTCTCGCAAGGCCTCGCGACCGAGCAGGATCTGAAGGCCATGAGCGTCGAAGAGATCCAGCGCTACATTTTCGAACCCGGCTTCTCGACAGCCCAGGTTGTCTCGAACGTATCCGGCCGCGGCGTCGGCATGGACGTCGTCCGCTCGAACATCGAAGCCATCGGCGGCTCGGTCTCGCTGACGTCGGTGCAGGGCAAGGGCAGCCGCTTCTCGCTCCGCATCCCCCTGACGCTCGCCATCGCGCCCGCGCTCATCATCGAAATCGCCGGTCAGCGCTTCGCCCTGCCGCAGACCTCCGTCGTCGAGGCAGTAAGCCTCGGCAAGAACTATTCTGAGCTGATCCAGAACGTTCAGAATGCACTCGTCCTGAAGCTGCGCGAGGAAGTAATCCCCGCCGTCGAGCTGCGTGATGTCGTCGGCCTTGCCGGAAACCCCGAGGGCGCCGACAGCGAAAAGCTCGCCGTCGTCATGCGCGTCGGCCTCGATAGCTTCTGCATCATCGTCGACAGCGTCGCCGACATTCAGGAAATCGTCGTCAAGCCCTTGAGCGCCTCGCTCTCGCATCTCAAGGTCTTCAGCGGCCACACCATCCTCGGCGACGGCTCGGTCGTGCTCATCCTCGATCCCGCCGGCATCGCCTCGAACCTCGGCATCGAGAAGTCGACCGAGAAGAAGCGCGAGTCCTCGCGCGACCAGAACATGCACGAGAACCGCCGCCTGGTCATGTTCAAGGCCGGCTCTGGCGCACCCAAGGTCCTGCCGCTCTCGCTCGTCTCGCGCATCGAGATGGTCGAGACTCAGCGCATCGAAAGCTCCGACGGACGACTCGTGGTCCTTCTCCAGGGCCGCCTGATGCCGATCGTGCCCATCTCGCACGAGATCGATCTCTCGAAGCCGTCCTATCCTGTCCTTGTCGTCTCCTCCGAGAAGCGCTCGATCGGCCTTCTCGCCGACGAGATCGTGGACATCCTCGAGGACAAGCTCGAAATCCAGCTCGCAAGCTCCAACTCCGAGGTCGTGGGCTCCGCCGAGATCCGCGGCACTGCCGTCGAACTCATCGACGTCTCGCACTTCGTCCGCATGGCCGAACCGCCGGCGAAGAACATCGGCGCAGCCCAGCGCGTGCTGTTCGCCACCAACGATGAGCTTCTCCGCGACCTGGTCGGCCCGGCTCTTGCCGCCGCCGGACATCAGCTCCTGTCCGCTCCGATCCCGTCCGATCTCAACGAGCTCTTGAGCCTCGCGGCAACGTGCGACGCTCTTCTCGTCGACGCAGACGTTCCCGCTGTCGCCTCTGCTGCCTTCATGAGAGCGATCAAGGATCGCAAGGAAACGGCACGCATGCCGGTCATCGGGCTCTCCAAGAACCCGTCGCCGCGTGCCGCGACTGCCGCGACTGAAAACGGAATGGCCGCTCTGCTGAGCAGGCACGACCGTCACACCATTCTCGAAACCGTCGCCTACGCGCTCGATGCAGCTGCGGAAGCCAAGGCCGCCAACATGGAGCTCGCAGCATGAGCGCCGCTCACGCACTGCATTCTGTAGCTGACGTCCCGACTGCCGGCGAAGAAAGCTACTTCTCCGTTTTCGCCAACGGCGAAGCTTTCGGCCTTTCGGTTCTGCATGCTCAGACCATTTTCCGCATCACCAGCGTGACCCCGATCCCGCTTGGCCCGGCCGACATCATCGGCCTCGTCAACCTGCGCGGCCGCATCGTCACCGCCGTCAGCCTGCGCCGCCGCCTCGGCCTTCCGTTCGACGAGGTTAAGAATTCCTTGGCGATCGGTATCGAGCACAAGGGCGAGAACTTCGCCCTCATCGTCGACGAGGTCGGCGACGTGCTGTCTCTCGACGCCTCGATGAAGGTGCAGATTCCGGCTCACTTCGATCCCGCACGCTCGCGGTTCATGGCCGGGCTCTACAAAGTCGGAAATCTTTTGATTCCGGCCCTCAATATAAACGCTCTGTTTGACTTCACGAACTAAAACGTACCCATAGTATTGTAGTGAGTAGGTGAGTATCATGAAGCACGCGCTGGTCGTGGATGACTCTTCTTTCATCCGTAAGATCGCCAAGCAGATTCTCGAAGGCATGAACTTCGAGGTCTCGGAAGCCAAGGATGGCGCCCAGGCTCTCGAGAAGTGCCAAGAGAAGCTCCCCGAGCTCATCCTCCTCGACTGGAACATGCCCGTGATGAGCGGGCTCGAGTTTCTGACCAAGCTGCGCAAGATGCCGCGCGGTGACGAGCCCCAGGTCATCTTCTGCACGACCGAGAACACCCGCGACAAGATCATCACGGCACTCGAGGCTGGCGCCACCGAGTACATCATGAAGCCGTTTGATCAAGACATCATCCGCACCAAACTCGAGCAGATTGGCATGGCCTGAGGCCGTTGCCTGCCCGGCCCACCGTGCCGGTCACGCTTCGCCAAAGCCTCAACTCCGGTCAGTGATCCCCTATGTCCCAATCCTTCGACGCACTGTGCGAATTCCTGCGCCGCAACTCTGGCCTCATCATGGAGCAGAGCAAGCGCTACCTGGTTGAAAGCCGCGTCATGCCGATCGTAAGACGCGAGCGGCTGTCCAGCCTCGACGAGCTCATGGTGATCCTTCAGAAGGGTCAGAACCCCAAGCTCGCCAAGGACGTCATCGAGGCGATGACGATCAACGAAACCTACTTCTTCCGCGACAAGTCGCCTTTCGATCAGTTCCGCAACGTCATGTTGCCGAAACTGCTCGCGACGCGCCAGAACGAGAAGCGCATCCGCATCTGGTCGGCTGCTGCCTCTACGGGTCAGGAAGCTTATTCGCTTGCCATGATCATCGACGAGTGCGCCTCGAAGATGCCGGGCTGGAAGATCGAGATCGTCGGCACGGACCTTTCCGAAGGCGTTCTCGACAAGGCACGCAAGGGTATCTACTCGCAGTTCGAGGTCCAGCGCGGCCTTCCCACGCCCATGCTGCTTCGCCACTTCAACCAGATCGGCGACGCCTGGCAGATCAGCGAGCAGATGCGCTCCAAGGTGACCTTCCGCCAGCTCAATCTGCTGCAGGATTTCTCCTCGCTCGGCCGCTTCGACGTCATCTATTGCCGCAACGTGCTCATCTACTTCGATGCGCCGCGCAAGACCGACATCCTGACGCGCATGTCGCGCCAGCTCGCACCCGATGGCTTCCTGCTGTTGGGCGCTTCGGAAAGCCTCATCGGCCTCAAGACGGACTTGGTCGCTCTACCCGACAACCGCGCCCTTTACACGCGCGCTGGTTCTGGTGCCGCTGCCATGCCCGCAGCCGCTCAGCCGAAGATGCCGATCTCTCTCGATCCGGCAGCTGCAGCTCCGGCCGCACGCTTCGCAACGGCTGCGCCCGCGTTTCGCGCACGCTAAGAAAGCCCGCGCCGGGTAACTGGCGCGGTACTATGGTCTCACAAGGCCCTACTCAATCGCGGCACGGAACCGAAATCGTCCTGCCCACATAGGGAATGCGATAGCTGCACTTCCGCTTACCGCGGGTCTCCTTCGGTTCCTGATCCTCGGCTGCCGCTGTCTTGGTAGTCGGCGCTGAAGACGCTGCGGCCTTCGTCCCTGGAGCGATCGCCGGGCTTTCCGCAGCAGCTTTCATTTCCACGCTTTCATCCGCCTTCTGCACCGGCTCTCTTTCCGGCCTTTCCGGCGCCGCAGCGCGTGTATCCTCGGCGGCGCCTTTGGTCGTCACGGCTGCTTGCTTCGGAGCAGGATTTGCGACCGGAGCCGCAGCATTCGCTTCTCCACATCTCGCTACATCGTCGGGCGCGCGAGTCCAGGTGAAGGTCCGCGAGAAGAAGCTTGAGCCCGCGTTTCCGACCACTCTGAGCTTGTCGTCGCTGAGCCGTTTCAGGGCAACGCTATATTTGCGCTTGCGCTCCGGACTGTAGATCCATCCTCCGCCGCCCTCGGTCACGTTCCCGAGAATCTGCAATCCGCAACGATCGGCGTTGCGCTGCTCCTTCACGTGCACGACGTAGCCGCAAAGGCCTTTGCCGTCGGCGCACTCCTTTATCTCGACGGCGCCGCGTCCATTGTGATCGAACCAGACGCCATTCGGCTCGGACGCCGCAAAGGCTGCCGTTGAAGCCAGCAGGGCTGCCGAGACGGCGGCACCCGCACGAGCGAAAACTGCGAACCACATACTCTACCTGCCTTACTCATTGAGTTTCAAAACACCCGCTGCGTCAGGCAGCGGGACTTCCAGATGTCATTTCGGACAATCGACGGTGACCGTGACTCCGGCTGAAGGAAGAAAGCGCCTGCAATCGGATGGACCGGTGCGGGATGGGTTAGCGCGCGAAGGGCTCTTCTCCGCAACGCGCTCGACCGTTTCGCCACCCAACGCAGCCATACGCTCGCGCGCTTCCTCGCGGGCCGCCTGCTGGTCCACTGACTTCGACGGAATATCGAGTGCGCGTTGGAAGCTTGCGCGAGCCACCGCCTTGTCGCCCTGCTGCTCCCGAATACGGCCGAGCAGCGTGTGCGCAGCCGTGAAGTCCTTCTTCTGCTTTATGGCTGTCTCGGCATCATCCGCCGCTTTTGCGAGTTCGTTCTCGCGATAGGAAATAAGAGCACGCGCGTAGAGCGCTCCCGCATCATCGGGCTTGGCGGCCAGAACCTTGTCCACGTCCTCGCGCGCCCAGCGCTGCTCACCCTTGTCCGAGAGGATGAGAGCCCGCAGGACTTGCACCTTCTGGTCTTTGGCATCGAGGTCGGCGGCCCGGCGCACTTCCGTGTAGGCACGCTCGAGCTCTCCGCGGCGCCGAAACATGTGAGCACGCTTGAAATAAGCGACAGAGACCTCGCCCTTGAGATCGAGATACTTGTCGAGATCGGCGAGCGATTTTTCGCGCTCGCCCCGCTCGTGCCACGCGACGGCGCGGCTATAGTAGGTGTCCGCATAGGTCGAGTTGTGGGACAGCGACGCGTCGAAATCCGCCACCGACTTGTCGTACTCGCCTTGGCTGAAATGCGACCAGGCTCGATTGTAGTAGCCGATATAGTACTGGTTCTTTGGCAGCCTGCCGCTGTTCATGACCCGTGTGCACGCCGCAGCACTCGTCTTCCGATCCGCGGCCGTGCAGTCGGAGAGGTCCTGTGTCATGCCAGCGACGCTGACTTCGGGCATTGCCGTCATCGCAATGCCGCCAAACAAAATACTACGCAGAAATATGCGCACCATGATCTGCTCCCATGGCTCGGGAGCAGCGCGATTACGCCGCTCCGATTGCATCATCTGGAAGCGATATGAGTATGCGAGCGGGTTTGCAGTTCCTGCCGGAACAGGGATCGCAGGTTAAGCCGAGCGCTGTCCGCCGTTGCGGCGATCGGCCCGGAGGTCGAAGCTCGCGTGCGCGTTGTCGAGCTTCATCATGCGAGAGACGTCCGACGGCGCGGCTGGAGACGGCGAGCTGCCGCCGTCAATCGCGTTCTGAAGCGCCGTCAGAGCAAGCATCTCATGCCCCGTCAGTCGCTTGAGCGACTCGAGCGCTTCGGAGCTCACCGCATTGTTGGCTTCCGATTTGGCCTGTACTCTCACGACGCTTTGCAGAGGCGCCGCAGCAGGACGCGCGACCTCAGCTGCTGCGGTTACGATTGGCGGCAGCTCCGGTTGTTCGGCTGCCGCGGGCTGAGCATTCGCGAGGGCCGTCATTGCCGGACCAGAGACCGCATCTGGATTTCCGATCCAAAGAGCTTCGGCCGCGCGGCGGCTCACGAGCCCCGGGAGAACCTCGCCACCCGCCTTGTTGTATTGCTTGAAGATGTCGCGCACCTGGTCGAGATCACCGCTCCGGACGGCATCGCCCAGCCCGCTGCGGGTCCACGAATCTCCTGCGTTGTATGTAAGCGACGTAAGAGCCGCCTTGGTGCCCTCGTCTACGAACGGGGCATTCTTGTCGACGATGGCTCGAGCCGAGGAGATTTCGCTTTGGAATCTCCGATTGGCCTCGACCTTGTCGATGACCTCCCCGGCATATCTGGCCTTTGTGCCATAGCCGTTGGAGTGTTGTGCATAGTCCCACTGCGCGGCCGGCGTGTAGCCTTCGAAGGACTTGATGGCGTCGAGATAGAAGCTGTGCATGGTTCGGTCTCTGGCCTCCAACGCTCTGTCCTACGCATCCCCGCTTGTGCAAAGCTGACTGTCATGCGGCGGGGGGCCCGGCAGGGCCGCAAAGATGTTGCCAGGACGTGCACTGGCACAGTGGTTGCACCTTTCCGCTGCATGTCTCGTTTTGGAGCAGCCATGCACCTTCCGGAAAGCCTTCGCGCTCGAATTTCCGCCCTGGGTGAGCTCTCACGCCCGCTCGGGGACCGCCGTGCCGCCGCCCTGGCCCGAAATCTGGCAGAATCCGTGGCCAGCGACGTGGCCCACGGACGCGATACAAGAGTCACAATCGACGAGTGGATCCGCCAGATCGCCCTCGAGATCGCGGCATCGAGCCAGCGTAAGCCGGGCTCCCGCGCGACCGATAAGCCCCAGACGACCAAGCATCGCCGCCTCGCCGACGTCCTTCCCGAGGTTGGTGAATTTTCTATGAATCGGTTCTGACGATCGGGCAGCCGCCGCGCCACCGGCGACCCCGAAAGCCCGTAAAATTTGAAGCAAACTTTGCCGCCCGACCTAAGCCGACCGCAATTGGCATGCTGTAGAACAGACGAAGGTGCCGGGGAGTATGCGGCAACCTTCAAAAAGTAGCCGGGTCAGGGTCGTCAAAAAATGTCCTTCAGAGAGAGCGTCGCGCTTATCCGTCAACGCCGCGATAACATTCGCGAGTGGCTGGACGATGAGGCACCCTATACGGATGTCGATCAGCGCCACCTCGATGCGCACACGCCGGAACGCGCCTATTGGCACCACGGCTATCAGGCCGCTCTCAACGACATCATGACCATGATGGCCCTTGAAGGCGGTAAAACCGGCAGCGCGGGCACTCCCAATTAGTGCCGGCCGGCCGGTCGGGATGCATGCGGTTTCCCGGCGGCTTGAATTCGTGAAAAAGCTCGCATTCGGCGTGGAAAGCGGCCTCGCCGCTTGCCGTCTGCCTGAACTTGAAGAGATTGCCTGAACCGATGAGGTTCAGAAGCTTATCCCGCAGATCCTTGTCGGCGCGCCCGACATAATCGACATAGAATTTGTCGTCCGGCCCCCTGTGCCCGACCGCGAACACGCCGGGCGCGATGCGCGGAAGTGAGTCCGTGATCTCGTCATAAGCGAGCCGCATGGGCCCGAGTAGTCCAATCGTCGTTGCCATAGGTCTCGCTGCTCTTTGAGCTGCCTTGAAGGGAATGACACTCATTTACTGACCCGGGGACGAAGTTACTTTTCTCTAAACATATATATCACTCGACCGCTGACGAGACACCCCGTCGGCGGCATCGCCGGACGCATTAGACGAAGTTAAGCTTACATCGTCGCCCGTGCCGCGCTGTCCGCCCTGGCCACGGCCGGAGCTAGTATCCTGCTGCGCCTGGGACCGGCTCTGATTCTCTCCCTGCGCGAAGGAGGACATCGATGCGTCGTTCGTTGCCGCCTCGATGCGTCCGTTCGCCCGTACGGGATCCGCCATCTGCGTCGTGATCTCGTCGACCACATAACCCGCCGACTTGAGCGCGCTCGTTAGGGCAGACCGCTCCTTCTCGATCGCCGCAGCCGTTTCATGCCGCGACGTTTCCATGTGCAGGCTGATCACGTCGTCCTTGAGGGACATGCGAACGCTGACGGTGCCAAGATTCTGAGGCTTGAGCTCGATGTGCAGAACCTTGAGCACGCCGTCCTGGCCCGCACCGGTCCGATCCCGGCTCGCGATTTCAGCCGTCACGCTGCGCGCGACCTGGCTGCCCGGCGAGAGATCATCGGTATAGGACTGGAAAGTCGCCTCGGCGGATCCCCGCGCTGCCGCGGTGTTGCCTGCCGTCGTGCTGCCGGGCATGGCGTTCTGTGCCCCGGATGCATTCTGCTGCGTCGCCCCACCTTCGGCTTGGCGGCGCTCCTGTCCGGAACTGCCTTCCATACCGTCTTCGGCAGCGGCGGCGGTCGGAACGGCCGCGTGCTGACTCGGGACACCCGCGACGTTGGCTTCCCCTTCGCCCTGCGCTTTTGCTCCGGCAGGAACCTCTCCGACGACCTTGGTTCCATTCGTCGACGCGCCTGCCTGGGCGATCTCCGCCGCCAATGCCCCAAGCGTCGTCGGCGCCTTTTGTGAAGCAGCGAGATGCGTCTCCTGGCTCACGACCTTTGCGGTCGTCTCGCTCGCGGAAGCCTGAACCTCCGCTGCATCGTCCTCGCTCAAACCGAGAAGCGACAGCGTCTCGGCCAGCGGATCGGCATCGCTCGGCATCGCCAGATCCTGGCCCTTCGTGGCCGCAGCGGGATCATTGAGGACGAGCCTCAAAGCGGCCTCGCCTGAGGCCGCGGCGACAGCATTCTCATCCGGCGACGGCTGCGCCTGCGTGGAAGTCTCGAGGCCAGACGTGGCAAGGGCAGCCAAGGCCAATGCAAAGGCCGGCGTCTGTCCGATAGGAACCTGGTTCGCCGCTGCGCCACCGTCACCTGAACCATCCGCGCTCACATCGTCTGAGGCGCTTGCTTCGTCAGCACTCCCGCGGCCGCGGCCAAGAGTCTGCCGTCCGCCATCTTGAGCCTGGCCACCCTCGGCAGGTGCCTCATCCGAGCGAGCAGTCTCGGTTGCCGACTTATCGGCGCGGCCAAGTGCATCCTCGAAGCCCGTCGTCTTCTCGGATGTGCGGGCCGAGCCGTCGTTACTGGCACGCGACGGCGGAGCTGCAGGCGTTCGCGTCATCACAGCTTGCGATGCAGTCACTGTGTTCCTCCACCCAGAAGTGTATCGGTTTGAGAGATGAGCTGTTGTGCCCGCGTGACGGATTCGGGCATCGGATCTGAATTCTCAGTCGGTGTCGTCGGCCAGTGGCGAACTCGCCTCGAAACCAAGAGCGCCGAGTCGTAGATCTCACGATCGGAGGCACCGAGCTGGCTCTCATCGACTTCGGCCAGCTTGCCCACTCCTTGATCGTATTCGTCCGTCGCAACGAGAATGGCGCCGTCATAGAGGCTGGCGCGCGATCTCTCCCGCGTTCCCACGACTGCGAGCTGAAGTGCGTTCTCGGAAGCGAAGCGGCCAATTTCGAAATGGCCGCCCTTGGTCGCCTCCTCGGCGATGGCGAGGTACATTCCGAGCCGCTCGCCTTCCGGCATTTTCTGCATCTCGGCTTCTGTGCGCGAGATCCAATCCGACATGCCCTTGTAGCTCTGACGCGCGAACCCGGCGACGAACTGCCGGCGGAACGTGCTTGCGAACAGGGATTTCGAGAAGCGGCGCGAATACTGCGCCGAGAGCACGTCGAAGCGACGCGTGTCACCCTCCTTGGCCAGAAGCAGTATCTCCTGGCGTAAGGCGGATTCCTCTATCAGCGTTCCCGGTGCGAGCAGACGCGCATCGTCGAAGTAGGCAATGGCCTTCTTGGTATCGCTCTTTGCATGGAGCGTGCCCTGTATGAGGGACAGCATTGCGCCCAGGGCCGGATCCAGCGCGCGCGCATCGGTCTTCTCGAGCAACGCCTTCGCATCGACAGAGCGCCCCTCGCCATATGCGAAAGCCCCTCTCAGAACGCGCTTGTCGATGAAGTCCGGAACGTCGCTATCGCTCACGATGCGCAGGACGCGGGGATCGCCCCCGCTCAGCACGAAATAGATCGCCGCCCGCACGTTGCGAACATCGTCCCAGACGGCCGGTGGAAGCGCGATCAGCTGAATGCCCAGATCACGCATGAAATTCTTTTGAAACTGGTGCGCAGCAGCGCTGCCTTGAGCGACCTGATCCTGCACCGAACGCAGTGAGCGCATGAGGACATAGGGCTGTTGCGCCGTCTCGACCGCGGGGGTCTCGGGCCAGAGCATCACCGGGGGTGGCTTGTCCGCCTCTCCCTCGGCCTTAGCCTCTTCGCCATGCCCCTCGGGCTTCCCCTCTTCGCCTTTGGCGTTTTCAGCGCCCTCGGCTGCGGCAGCATCACCGTGAGCCTTCTCACCTTCCGCGGCAGCAGCAGGCTCCTCCTTGGCGGCCGCATCGTGCCCCTGAGCTTCTTCAGCTGCCCAGCCGCAAGCGGGCGCAGTCGCCGCCAGCGCCGCGAAAGCCGACGCGAAGATCCAGAGTTTCAGCGCCCGCGTCATGTCTTGGGGACCTTGAGCAGAATTTCGATGCGGCGGTTCTGCGCCGCCGTGGGATCGCTGGGGTTGAGCAGATCGCGATCGGCATGCCCTTCGATACGATCGACGCGGTTCTCTTTGACGCCGCCGCGAATGAGCATGTGATAGGCGATTTGCGCTCGCGACATCGAAAGACGCCAGTTGTTGTTCTTCTGCGACTTGTATTGCCGCCCGTCGGTATGGCCGCGAATGACGAGATCGCCTTCACGCTGAGCCAGAATCTTCGCCACCTTGTCCATCACGAGCACGAGCTCCGGCGTCGGCTGCGCCGACGACAACGAGAACATGCCGAAACGGAAATCGTCCGTCAGGCTGATGAGCACGCCCTCTCCGTCGGCCTTGACCTGGATCGACGGCTTCTTGTCGTCAGGCAGTGCAGCAAGCGCCTTCTGGAGCTCATCCTGAAGCGCCTTCACCTCGGCATCCACCACCTGGCTGAAGGTAGCTTCCGTCGCTCCGACGACTTTCTCCGGTGCAGCCGCCGGCGGCGTGTCAGGCGTTTGAGCGCCTGCGACTGGAGCTTGTGGTGTCGGCGCCGTCAGCGGCGCACCGGGTGGCGAGACGACACCCTCATTCAACGGCTTCGGCACCGCCGGTTCTTCCGGTGGAAGTTGCGAGGGATCGAGCAGCGTCTCGGATCTCTCGGGTTCGGATTTCCGCTGCGAGAACGGCTCGAACGGATTTGAGTAGGTGTCGCCGCCAGGCATGAGGCCGTCGTCTTTGCCGCCGCCGGCCTGCTCGTTTCCCTGGCTCGCCTTGAGAGCGAGACGCGCTAGAACGCCATAGGGATCGTTGAAAAGCTCTTCCTCGGCCCGCTCAGCCCGTCCCTCAACGTCGTCGCCGTCGCCACCCTTCTTCTTGGCGCCGACATTGCCCTTCTTGCCCTCGTCGCCCTCCACGGCGGTGCCGCCCTGGGCATTCTCCGCCGTGTCTCCGGCGGCCGACTTCGGAATGTCCTGAACCTCCTCGACACCTTTCGAGGTTGGTTTCTTGGCATTGAGCTTCATCGGATTGAAGTAGGTGGCGATCTTCTGAATCTTCTCCTTGTCCGAGACATTCAACAGCCACATGACGAGGAAGAACGCCATCATCGCCGTCATCAAATCGGCGAACGCGATCTTCCAGGCGCCGCCATGGTGCCCGTCGTCGCCATCGCCGCCGCGACGGCGAACGATGATGACCTCATGCGGTTGTTGATCGCCGTCGGCGCTCATCCGGCCACCTCACCGATGGCCTTGAGCCAACTGCCGATCCGCGTCTCGAGAATGGTGTCATCCGCGGAGACCGAAATGTCCGTGGCGTGCTCGGAGACCAGGAATGCGACGCCTTCGGCACGGCCTTCGAGGTGTGCCTTGAGCACGCCGATGAGATCTTCCGGTCCCGATACCGTGATCTTGCTGTACTCGCCCTTGACCATCAGCGCGTCGAAAGCCGACACGAGCTCGGCGATGGACTTGGCCCGCGCCTCCTCACGAAGAAATGGACGAAGGATGCGCGCCACTTGGTCCGCGACACGCGTCCCGATACCCTCAAGCGAAGAGGTGATCAACGCGCTGAGACGGCTGCCCTCGTCGGCAACCCAGCGCTCCCGTTCCGATTTGAGCCGCTTTTCGGCCGCTTCCGACTGCTGTTGAAGCTGACCTCCGTATTCGGCCTGTGCTGCCGCACGTCCCTCGAGGACGCCACGGATGTAGGCCTCCTCGAGACGCTGCTCGATGTCGGACTCGCCCTCTCCGCCGACAAGCCGGGCCGAAGCGCCCTTGGGCATGTCGCCGTTCAGGTCCCGTAGATAATGAGCGACCGGAAAAGCGGTCATGCAGCGCGTTCCCGCATCCAGGTCTTGAGCACGTTAGCGGCTTGCTCTTCGTCGAGGGCGACCATCTGCTCGAGCCTCCGCTGCGAGAGACGCAGGACATCGCTCGTCATGTCGCCGATGAGGTTGGGCTCATCCTGCTTGATGCCAAGCAGATCTGCGGTCGTAGACGCATCGCCGGTAATGATCGCATTCTCACCCGTTCCGTCGCCGATCGCCGCCGCGTCGCTGAGCACGCCGCCGGCAACCTGCTCGGCTTCACGCTGCTCGAGCAGCAGCCTGGTGACCGGCCTGAGACCCAGGAGCACCACGATCAGGACGAGACCAAGAACCGTGCCCGCCTTGACGAGGCCGGTCGCGAGACCGATGAGGGGGCCCATCAGGCTCGAAGTGGCGAAGCCTTCGGCCACGCGCGTATCTTCCGCGAACTCAACGGCAACGACACTGATCTGATCGCCGCGCCTGACGTCGACACCGGCTGCCGTGCCGACGAGACGCTCGACCTCCTTGACCTGGGCCTGAACGGCCTCGGGCGTCGCCGACTCTCCGAGAGTAGCCAGGAGCCGCTTGCGGTTGATGACGACGGCGATGGTGAGGGCCTCGATGCGATGCCCCTCGCTGATTGTCTGCACCGTCTTCGAATTGAGCTCGTAGTTGGTAAGATCTTCGCGCCGCTCGTTGGAGCGCTTCGACTGATCGCCACCCGAGCCGGTCGCGGCCTGGTTCGGCACGTTCTGCTCGACACCAACCGGCGAGCGGCTCTGCGAATCTTGCTGATTGCCGCTTTCCTTCACGACGCGAAGTGAGCGCTCGACCTTGGAGTCCGGATCGAAATTGGTTTCGTTCGTCTGCCGCTTGTCGATGTTGAGGCGGGCAGCCACGCTGACCTCGAAGTTATCGAGGCCAAGATACGGCGTCAGGGCTTTGCGGACGTTGTCGGACGCGTCCTTGCTGACTTCCCTTTCGAGCTCCACCATGCGCGACGATGCGCTCGTGGCAGCATCGCCTGCAGCGGCGAGCACCGTGCCATCCGTGCTGAGGACGCTGATTTCATCGACGGTCAATCCGGGAACAGCCGCCGCGACGAGGTGACGGATCGCCTGCGTCGTCGATTGGTCGGCACTCATCTCCGTACGGATCACGACGGACGCCGAAGCCGGCTGGCGGCCGCGCCGGAACGATCCCGTTTCGGGCAGCACGATATGCACGCGCGCGCCCTTGACGCCCTTCATGGCCTGAATTGTGCGTGCGAGCTCGCCTTCGATGGCGCGCACGCGCGTCACTTCCTGCATAAACGACGTGAGACCGATCGGCCCGAGCTTGTCGAACAGCTCATAACCAGCGTTTGCGCTCGACGGCAGCCCCTTCTCGGCCAGCAGCATGCGCGCCTGCGCCGTCTCCTCGCGGCGGACCATCACCTTCGTGCCTTCGGAGCTGACGTCGAAGTCGATGCCGGCTTCCTTCAGCGCGGCGCCGATGCGGCTGATGTCCTGGGCCGTGAGACCGGAATACAGCGTCTCGTAGTCGGAACGGCTGAGGAAGAAGCTCCCCAGACCAACGGCAAGAAACACGGCAAGACCAACCAGCCCAAGCGCCATCAGGCGCTTACCGCCGAGCGCAGTCAGATTGCCCCTTAGCCGATCAAGCTGTTCAAGCCCAAACATGTATTGCCGTTTCCACTACGTCCGCATCGGGATAGAAGGATGACCAATACCCATCCTGTGCTAGGAAGCTTGCGCGGAAATTGCGAAGCATCGGAAACTCAATACGAAAATACGACCACAGACTCTTGCGAGTCGTGGCCGACCGAAACCTCATCAATCTGGGTGGAGTTTTACTGACCTTGGAACAGCTGCAGGATCATCTGTGCCGACTGGTTGGCGATGTTGAGCGCCTGAACGCCGAGCTGCTGGCGCACCTGCAAAGCCTGCAGGCGCGTTGATTCCTCGTTCATGTCGGCGTCAACGAGCTGACCGATACCTGTATCGATCGACTGCATCAGCGTGGTGACGAAATCTTTCTGCAGCTCGATCCTCGACTTGGCCGAACCGATGACGGTGGCCGCGTCGGTCATCTGCGCCAGCGCAGCGTCCACGCCCTTGATCATGTCCTCGAGATCAACGAGGTCGCTGTCGGAATCGGTAAGAGCGCTGATATCCAGATTGAAGACGCTATAGCTGGATCCGCTCGTCGTCGTGCGCTCCTGGTCGAGGAGACCGGCGTTGCTGCCGGAAAGGTCGAACAGCATCGACCCAGTCGGCCCCGTATCGACGCCGATGGTGCCGATGGTGATCTCGCCGGTGCTGTCGCGAGAGAACGACGCGACGATCGTTTTCGTCGTCGTGCCGGTGCTGTCGCCGACAAGCCAGTTCTCTCCGGAGAAAACCGCCGAATCAGCAGTCGACCTCAGGGAGGTCTGCAACGCCGAGATTTCGGTCTGGATCTTGCCGCGGTCGAGACCCGGCGCGCGCGCCGCAACCAGCTTCGCCTTGATGTCGCTGACGGTCTTGATGCTATTGTTGATGGCAGTGTAGGTCACGTCGACGGTCGCGCCGCCAAGACCCAAGGCGTCGGCCACCGTGGAAACCGCAGCGTTGTCCGACCGCATGGTCGTCGCAATGGACCAATAGGCGGCGTTGTCGGAGGCGGAGCCGACCCGATAACCAGTTGAGACGCGGTTTTGAGTCTCCAACATTTCTCTGTTGGTCTGACTCAGCGTCTGCAGCGCGGTCATCGCCGCAATATTGGTATTCAGGCTGCTCATGAATAGCCCCTTAACCGATTCGTAACTTATTCTTCAACGTGAACCTTGTGCGAAAGTGGTCAGAACAGAAAGCAAAAATTAAGCGAGGCGAATCGGCATCGCTTTGCGGGTCGCAAAGCGAGTTGCAGAGATCGTCGAACGAACAGCAAAAAGCCGCGCCCGAAGGGGCGCGGCTTTGGCTAGTTCAGCGAGTCTTTGGAAGAACTTAGCCTTGGAAGAGGCTGAGGATCGAGTTCGCCGACTGGTTGGCGAGGCTGAGAGCGGTGATGCCGAGCTGCGAGCGAACCTGCAGAGCCTGGAGGCGCGTCGACTCTTCGTTCATGTCCGCGTCGACCAGCTGACCGACGCCCGTGTCGATGGCGTCCATGAGGGCCTTAGCGAAGTCCTTCTGCACGTCGATGCGCGTCTTGACGGCGCCGAGGTTGGTGGCGGCGTTGGTCATCGACGTGATCGAGGAGTCTACGCCTGAGATGTAGTCCTCGAGATCGGTAAGGTCGGCGGCCTCATCGGTGAGGGCGCTGATGTCGAGGTTCAGAATGTTGTAGGTGCCGCCGCTGGTTACGGTGCGGTCCGAGTCGAGGATGCCGGCTGCGCCGCCCGACGAGTCGATGAGCATCGTGCCCGTGGCGCCGATATCGACCGTGATCGTGCCGATCGAGATTGCGCCCGTACCGTCGCGCGAGAAGGACGAAACGAGGCTGCGCTCCGTGGTGCCCGTGCTGTCCACCGACAGCCAGTTCTGGCCGGAGAAGCTGGAAACCTCAACCGCGCTGCGGAGCGAGCTCTGAAGCTGCGTGATTTCCGTCTGGATCTTGGCGCGATCGACGCCCGGCTGGCGAGCAGCGACGAGCTTCTGCTTGATCTGCGAGGTCAGGTCGATGGCCTTGGTGATGCCCGTGTTCGCCGTATCGACCGTGGCGGAGCCGAGTCCCAGGGCGTCTACGACCGTCGAGATTGCACCGCGGTCGGAGCGCATGGTGGTGGCAATAGACCAGTAAGCGGCGTTATCCGAGGCGTCCTTGACGCGATAGCCGGTGGAGACGCGATTCTGAGTCGTCAGCATCTCCTTGTTGGTCTGGTTCAATGACTGCAGCGCAGTCATTGCGGCAATATTTGTGTTGATGCTGGCCATCGAAAAATCCTTTTGCGACCCGTTCTGTCACGCTCCCAGGCGGGCTGACACTGTCGAAAATAATGAGTTGTGCTTACCGAAGTGTTAAACGGCGCCCCAAAAGCGCATCTCTGTGCGAAAATGGCACGAGAAGGCATGCCACAAGCCCGAAAAGGCCCCCGGTGCAGCACGCGGAAAAAGCAGTATTGATGCATAGAAAATGCGCAACGGCCGCACCCTGGGGGGCGCGGCCGTCACGTTTGAGCAAGTTGCGTAGAGGACTCGGAACCTAGGCCTTAGCGGAACAGGCTCAGGATCTGCTGAGACGACTGATTCGCGAGGCTGAGAGCCTGGACGCCAAGCTGCTGGCGAACCTGGAGGGCCTGAAGGCGAGTCGACTCTTCGTTCATGTCGGCGTCCACGAGCGCGCCGACGCCGGTGTCGATGGCGTCCATGAGCGTCGAGGTAAAGTCCTTCTGCAGGTTGATGCGCGTCTTGACGGCGCCGAGGTTCGTTCCTGCGTCCGTCATCGATGTGATGGCCTGGTCGACGCCTGCGATGTAATCCTCGAGATCCGTCAGGTCGGCCGCGTCGTCGGTGAGGCTGCTGATGTCGAGGTTGAGAACGTTGTAGGTGCCGCCGCTCGTGACCGTACGGTCAGAGTCGAGCACGCCTGCGCCGCCGCCCGACGTATCGATCAGCATCGAGCCAGATGCGCCGATGTCGACCGAGATGGTGCCAACCGAGATGGCGCCAGTGCTATCGCGCGAGAAAGATGCAACGAGGCTGCGCTCGGTGGTGCCGGTGCTGTCGACAGCGAGCCAGTTCTGGCCGGAGAAGCTTGCGCCCTGTACCGTGCCCTGCAGAGACTGCTGAAGCTGCGAGATTTCAGCCTGGATTTTCGTACGATCCACGCCCGGTGCGCGTGCAGCAACCAGCTTCTGCTTGATCTGGCTGGCGATGTCGATCGAGGTGTCAACGGCCTTCGAGGCCACGTCCACCGTTGCGGAGCCGAGGCCGAGAGCATCGTTGACGGTCGAGAGAGCGTCGCGGTCCGACCGCATGGTCGTGGCGATCGACCAGTAAGCAGCATTGTCGGCAGCAGTCTGGACGCGAAGACCCGTGGAAATTCTGTTCTGCGTAGTCAGAAGATCGTTGTTCGTCTTATTGAGCGTCTGCAACGCGGTCATAGCCGCGATGTTCGTGTTGATGCTACTCATGATGACTACCTTTTACTCGTACGCAACCGCGGCCATTACACTGGCCGTCGTCCTCAACCCAGCGACTTGATCAGGGAATTGTCCCTACCTGCCCGACTGTCACCTCCCCAATCATCTACTCTTGATGTGTTGAAGTGCAGTTAACGACGGCTGCCACGAGTTGTTACAATTCCAGATATTCTGACCCCGGACAAAAGTCGGAAGAGCCGGGTTTAGACTTTAGGGGAACGAGCGGACGAGGCCGCCGATCAATAGATTCCACCCGTCGATCAACACGAAGAACAGCACCTTGAAGGGCAGCGACATGACAGTCGGCGGCAGCATCATCATGCCCATCGACATGGTGAGGGTCGCGACGATGAGGTCGATGACCAGGAACGGCAACACGACCAGGAAGCCCATCTCGAAGCCGCGCCTCAGCTCCGAGATCATGAAGGCTGGAATAAGCACCCGCATCTCGATCTCGGCATCCGGCTCACGCGGCCCGAAGCGCTCGGATGCCAGGTCCTCGAACAGCTCGAGGTCCTTGGCCCGCACATTGGCGCGCATGAATTCCCTCAGAGGCTGGGTGATCTGCTTGTAAGCCTCCTCTTCCGAGATCTTGTTCTCGGCATAGGGCTTGAGCCCGTTCTGCCACGCTTTGTCGAAGGTCGGCGCCATGACATAGAAAGTCATGAAGAGCGCCAAGCTGACCAGGATCATGTTGGCGGGCGTCGTCTGCAGACCAATGCCTGCGCGCAACAACGACAGCACGATGACGAAGCGCGTGAAGCACGTGACCATCATCAGCAGCCCCGGCGCCACCGAAAGCATGGTGACGACCAGGATGAGCTGGACCATGCGGCCCGTGACGGTCTGCTCGCCGGCCGGCAGGAGCCCCTCGAGGTTGAGCCCCTGAGCGGCTGCAATTCCCGGCATTGTTACGACGAGCAAGAGAATGAGAAGCAAGAGCTTCTTCATTCGACGACGATCCCGTGAATGATCAGGTCCTTGATGCTCTCGCCACCACGCACGTGTGCGCGGTCCATCAGGTCTTCGCGCAAATTCTGGAAGCCGCTTGCTCCCTCGAACTGCGCTAGCGATGCAGTCTTGAGATATGCCACGATGTCCTCGCTGATTTGGCGGGACAATACATCGACTCCCTCAGATCCGCCCTCAACGAGAATGGAAGCCTCCACTCTCATCCACACATCTCTTGGCTCTGCGAGATTGGCAACAATCGGAGCGAGCTCGACGAGCTTGGCCTTGCCTGCGATGGCGGGCTTGAGCTCTTCGACCTTCTCGGCTTCCGGCTTGGGCGTCGCCGGGCCGGGGTCGAGCTTCCCATAGATGAAAAAGCCGAATCCCGCGCCTCCGCCAGCGGCGAGCAAGGTCACGACGACAAGCCCGATGAGTCCCCCTCCGGACTTGCCCTCTTGATCCTTCTTGCCTTTTGCCGCCTTCGCCATCGTATCCGTGCGCTAGAAGGGCGTCAGCAGGTCGAAGAACTGCTGGCCCCAGGCTGGCTGCTGCACTTCCGTGATTCGACCACGTCCACCATACGAGATTCGCGCTTCAGCAATTTTGTCGTACGCCACGGTGTTGTCGGTCGAGATGTCGCGCGGACGCACGATGCCCGCGACGCTTAACTCGCGGACCTCGAAATTGACGCGTACTTCCTGACTGCCGCTGACAATAAGGTTGCCGTTCGGCAACACCCCGGTCACGACCGCCGCTATCAGCAGGTTGATGTTTTCCGACCGCGTGATGCCGCCCTTGCTGTCGGTCGAGGTCGAGGAATCCACCTTCGCGTCGATGGACGCATCGCCCTTGTTGTTATACTTGCCGACGTTGATGTCGTAGGTCAGCTCCGGCTTGAACTCGTTCTTGGCGTCGCGCGAGCGCTTGGAGTTGTTGTCGAGCGTCGCCTTGTCCTTGATCGAGATCTTCACCGTCACGACGTCACCGATCTTGCGCGCCCTCGGGTCCTTGAAGAGATCGGCGCTGGTATCCTGCCAGATCGAGTTGCCCGGCCTGTAGTTTGGGGCCGTCAAGGGTTCGGCAGGCAGCGATACCCGCTCGGCAAGCAGACCGGAGCCGACCGCCGTCAGCGCGGGCGGACGATTGAAATCGCGGACATCGTTCGCACATCCTCCGGCCGCCGCCGCCAGAAGCAGCAGGGCGAAGCCTATCAAGGCTCGCGTATGAAGCACGAAAGCCGCACGTGGCGGCGAGAGGTCCGGCATGTCGCTCGTTTTCATGATCTTGACCGGTTGTCAGGCGTTGCCGCGCTGCCGTCTCCTTGCGTTTGACCCGGCCCCTGAGCGGGCGCCGCTGCGGGCGGTGCAGGTCGTGGCCGCCGATTGGGCGGTATCCTGGCCGCACCCGAAATTACTGCTGCGATCTTCGCCGCCTTTTCAGGCTGGATCTCCGCCATGACGAGGCTTGCAACTTTCGGCTCGAGCTTCGTCAGGAGCGCAGCCGCCGCCTCGTCGTCCATGGCCGTCATATGCAGCGCCGCCGCGTCCGGGCGCATTTTCGCGTAGAAGGCGACCAGCTTTTCCTGGGCCTTCTTCGAGAACTCGTCGCGGCGCGCGAGCCACTTCTTGTATTCCTCGGTCTTGGCCTCGAGCTGCTGCGCACGCTTTTCGAGCTCGGCCTCCATCTCTTTGATCTTCTTCGCCTGCCAGGCGAAGCGCGCGTCCGCAGCGGAATCCGCGGTGTTGAAGCAGTACTGCTGCGCGGCCGTCGCCTCGGGAGGAAGCGCCTCAAGCGGCCGTTGGCGTGGAAGGATCGGCTCGGAGCCAGCCGCAGGCGCGGTTCCACCAGGCGAAGCGTTGGCTCCAGGCGCTGCCGCGGTCTTTGCCGCCGGGTCCGCCTGCGCGATGCCACCCGTCTCCAGCACAGCCGCGGCTTTGCTGCCGACTGGCCGGTTGGCAGCGTCTTGGATAAAGCGAGCCTGTTCGTCAGGCGGCGCCTGCGCTTGGGCCTCGGCGGGAAGCGCACCGGTGACGATGGGGCTCCACGCGCCTTGCGGCAGCGGCGAAACCTGATCGGACTTCAGGACCGGCATCGCGCGCCTGAAGCGCGGATCATTCCAGACTGGCATTGCCGCCGGCGCAACCCGACGCATGACCTCCGCGTCGCTGGTCGTGGTCGAGATCGTCGGCTGCCACTTCTCTCCCGCGGAAGCCATGGAGGCAGCAGCAAGCATCAACCCGGAGCATGCAAAGATCGCGGCGACGGCAAAGCCGCATCCTCCTGCCGATGCGCCTTTCCGTGTCAGGAGGTGACTGGCCGCTGCGCTCATTGCACCACCAGCTCCGCCTGCATGGCCCCTGAGGTCTTGATTGCCTGCAGGATTGCGATGATGCCGAGGGGCTTGAGCCCCATCATGTTGAGGCCTCTAACCAGCGTCTCGAGGTTCGTACCGTCCAGGATCGCGAGGTTCGCGCCTTCCTGATTGACCGTGACGAAAGTCTCCGGCACGACGACCGTCTCACCCTCCGAGAAGGGCTGCGGCTGAGATACCTGCGCGCTTTCGGTAATGCGGACCGTGAGGCTGCCATGCGAAACGGCGACGGTCGAAATCTTCACGTCTCTGCCGACCACGACGGTTCCGGTGCGCTCGTCGATGACGACGCGTGCCGGAGTGTCTGTCTCGGTCATAAGTGCGCCGATTTCGGCAAGAAAGCGCGCCGCACCGATGTTGGGCGGCCGCGTCAGCGACACGGTACGCAGATCCTGCTCGCGCGCAGTCTTGCGGCCGTACTTCTTGCGCGAGAACGCGTTGATCGTGTCCGTGATCTTCACCGCAGTCGCGAAATCGGGGTTGCGGAGCTCGAGTATGAGCACCTGGTCGTCGTCGAGCTGTCCGGCGACTTCACGCTCCACTAGCGCGCCATTTGGCACGCGGCCCGTGGTCGGCACGTTCTGGCTGAGAGATTCTGCCTGTCCCCTCGCCGAGAAGCCGCTGACGGAGACAGGTCCCTGCCCCACCGCATAGATCGCGCCATCGGCGCCCGTGAGCGGTGTCATGACAAGCGAGCCGCCGGCCAGCGACGTCGCATCACCGAGTGATGATACGGTGATGTCGATGCGCGAGCCGCGTCCCGCGAAGGGCGGCAGATCTGCGGTCACGAGCACGGCTGCGATGTTCTTCGTGCGCAGGTTGGTCTGGCGCACGTTGACGCCCATTTGATCGAGCATCGACTGGATAGACTGCTCGGTGAATGGCGAGTTGCGCAGGCTGTCGCCGGTGCCGCTGAGACCCACGACGAGTCCATAGCCGACGATCTGGTTGGGCCTCACGCCCTGCACAGCCGTGATGTCCTTGATGCGGATGGCGGCGGCGAGGTCCGTGCACCCGAGTGAGACGAACAGCAGCGCGAGGAGCGAACGCAGCATCATGGCCCCACCTGAACGGTGCCATCCGGCTGCACCACGCCGCGAATGGTCGTATTGCTCTCCACGTTGCGCAGCGCGATTATTTCGCCGACGGAGCCGGTCTGCAACGGAACCGCGGTCCCGGAAATGACGAGCGGGCCGGATTTGAAGATCACGACGGCCGGCTGGCCGAGCTTGATGGCAAACGCATCTCTCACCGCATTGACGGGGATCGGCACATTCGGAAGCAGCGTCTGCTTCGAGACCTTGCCGACCAAGCCCTCGCGCGACCGGAACACCGCGCGCCCCTTGCCTTCGCCGAAATAGTCGCGGTCAGCGAGCATCTCTTCGGTGATGGTATCGTTCGGATAGATCGTCACCCGCGGCATCGGCAGGATCTGCGCCGGCTCGACCGCGGCGACGGGTGCCGACGTTTCCTCTTCCTCTGCGTAATGGTCGTCGTAGCTCTGGCTCGAGGCAGGAACCGCCATCGCAAACAGAGCCAGCAGCACCATCGCAAGCGGGATTAGCGCGCTCCCGAGCCCTGCCCAGACAGCGTTGCGCCGATCATGACTGAAAGACCCCATACGCATTGCCGAGATGACCCCAAGGATTATCGGATGCCATTCGAGAGCGTGCCGTACATCGAATCGACTGCCTGAATGACCTTCGAGTTCATCTCATACGAGCGTTGCGCGGAGATGAGTTCGGTGATCTCCTTCACGGGATCGACGTTCGAGTTCTCCAGGTAGCCCTGATAGATGCTGCCGAACCCGGGATCGCCGGCAACACCCGTCACGGGGTCGCCAGACGCCTCGGTCCTGCGGAACAGGTTGTTGCCCATCGGCTCGAGGCCGGCCTCGTTGACGAAGTTCGACAGCGAGAGCTGGCCGAGAAGTTGCGGCTCCACCTGCTGGTCGGTCGTAACGTAGACCTCGCCCGTCGCATTGATGACGACATCGCGGGTGTCCTGCGGGAACGTTATCGTCGGCTGCACGAGGTTGCCGTCGAGCGTGACCAGCTGGCCATCCTGGTTTTTGTTGAAGGCGCCGGCGCGCGTATAGAACGTGTCGCCGTTGGCTCCCGTGACCTGGAAGTAGCCGTGGCCGTTGATGCCGATGTCCAGCGTGTTGTTTGTCTGGGTCAGCGTGCCCTGCTGATGCAGGTTGCGGATAGCAGCCGTTCGTACGCCGAGGCCGATGTAAGCGCCTTCGGGAACAGTGCCTTCGCCTCCGCGCGCTGGCGCGCCCGTGATGCGCTCTGCCTGATAAAGGAGATCGGTGAACTCGGCGCGGGCGCGCTTGTAGCCGGTCGTGTTGATGTTCGCGATGTTGTTCGCGATCACCTCCATGTTGGTCTGCTGGGCGTTCATGCCCGTCGCAGCGATCGCGAGCGCTCTCATCGTGAGTTCCTCAACTTAACGTCAAATCGTCATCCGGCTGATCTCGAGGTACGCCGATACGACCTTGTCGCGGATGGCAATGCCCGCCTGCAGGGTCTGCTCCGAGGCCATGACCGCCTCGACCACCTGCTGCGTTGTCGCCTGCCCGCGAATGCCGGCGACCGCCGTCGATTCACCGGCCTTGACCTTGTCGATCGCATCCATGGCCATCTGGCCGAGAACCGTGGTGAAATCCGGCGATAATGGAGTGGTGCGTATGGACGGCGCCGCGACGCCCCCGGTCACACCTGTCGAAGGCGCAAGCCCCGGAACGTCGCGTCCGATATCGAGCGACGGCGCGAAAGTTGGCCCTGTGACTCCGCTCAGCATTATGAGCTCCTCAACAGATCGATGGTCATAGAGATCATCGAGCGCGCCTGCTTGACGACCTGAAGATTGGCCTCATAGGACCGGTTCGTTTCGCGCATGTCCGCGAGTTCGACCAGCGAGTCCACGTTCGGTAGCTTGACGTTGCCGTCGGCATCAGCCGCGGGGTGGCTCGGATCGTGCTCGATACGGAACGGCTTGGAATCCGTGTCGACCCGATTGGCGTTGACGAGCGCAGCGCCCGTGACCTGATCGAGTTGGCTTTCGAAGCTGACCGTCTTGCGCGTATAGGGGTCGGCGCCCGGCGTATTGCCGGTCGAATTGGCGTTTGCGAGGTTCTCCGAGACGACGAGCATACGGCGCGATTGAGCCTGGAGGCCGGAGGCGGCCACCTTGATCGCAACCTGCATGGGATCGGCCATCGTTTACCCCCGCGAGCTTGCCATGAGCATCCGATGGAAGGTCTTCATGACGCCGGTGTTACGTGCGTATGCGCCGCCGATCTCGCCGGCCTTCAACATCTGCTCTTCGAGAATGACGCTATTGCCCGAATGCACGACTTCCCAATCGGCCTTCTCGGTCGTCGCCGCATCGCTGCCGTCGGCGCCTTGCGGGGTCAAGTGATTGGCTTGGGTCCGTCGCATCGCCACGCCGGTCTCGTTCAGGATCGCCTCGAACGGCTCGACGTCCATGGCCTTATAGCCGGGGGTGTTCGAGTTCGCGATGTTCTGCGCGACGACCGACTGGCGCACTGAAAGCCAGCGGTTCTGCTGTGAGGCAATAGAGAAGAAGTTGACGGGTTCCATTGCGCGCGCCTCGCCTGATCCTCCTCCGTTTCTAGAGTTTCAATCTTGTCTGAACCTTGTGCGCAAAGCCCGCTTCTCGGCTGGCACCAATCGATGCAGGCTGCGCGTGCGATCAGGCTGGATGCGGGATGAGGCCGCTTGCGCCGAGGCCGTTGAACAACGCCTGCACGGCGATGGCAGCCAACAGGATTCCGAACACGCGCATCAGCACACGTTGCGCGGTGATGCCCAGGAACTGCGTCAGACGGTGCGCCAGAAGGAGCAGGACGAACGTCAACGCCATCACCAACGCCAGAGCCGCGATGGTCATGGAGAGATGGACGGCGTCACCGGCGGAGTTGGCCGCAAGGAGAATGCCGGCGCTCATGGCGCCGGGTCCCGCAAGAAGCGGTGTCGCCAGCGGAAATACCGCGACGTCCTCCTTGGTCTGCGCCTCTACGCCTTCGGGGGGCGTAAGCCTGAAGGCGCTCGTCGGCCGGGCGAATACCATCTCGATGGCGATCATCAGGAGAATGATTCCGCCGGCTGTTTGCAGCGCGGGAATGGATACGCCGAGCTGCCTCAAAAGCGGTCCGCCCGCGAGGGTCGATGTGGCGAGAATGCCGCTCGCGATCGCGGTGGCCCGGATCGCCAGAATGCGACGCTCAGAGATGCTCGCGTTCGGCGTCAGGGTCGCGAATATGACCGCGGCCTCGATAGGTCCGATCGTCGCGAAGAAGGTCGTGAAGCTGGTGAGAAGTGCAGCGAGCATGAAGTGACACCAGTCGACGACCCGGGACCTTCCGGCATGCTAACCCGAACCTTCGCCCCATGCACCCCAGCCGCTGTTAGCACCTCGTCATATATGCTGCTAGCATATTGTTATATAACAAGAATATTGCCGCTCGGATTAAAATCAGTTTATCGTTGGCTTGTAGGGGCTTTGGCTAGACACGGGGGTGGACCTTGCGCACAGCCGACGATGACTTTGCCCGCATGCTCGCGGGCTACAGCCTGACCACAGCAGAAATCATCTATCGAATGCCGGACTATCCGGCCCTCATGCAGAGCTACATCTGGCAGGATTACGATCTGCATCCGCGCTTTCCGAAGCTCAAGAGCTTCCTCGACTTCTGGGCGCAAAACCTCGAAGGCAAGCTTCACAAGGTTCTCGTCGCCCACACAGGCCTCGTGAAGCCGTGCGAGCTGAAGCTCGTCGACGCCGAGTATCGGCTGCACTGACGGGCGGCAGAGGCCTTCGCTTGCAGAGCCGCGGCTACGCGGTGACCACGGCCACGGCTGGCTGGTCACGTTTCGTCGGCACGAGCCGCGCGTCCGCAATGGCATTGACGAGACGAAGCGTGTTCTCGTCGGGCTCGGGCGAGCTGTTCTTGAACGTGACGTAGTTGATCTCGATGCCCGCCTGGAGCGACCACAGCACCAGCCTGAAATAGACGCTGACGCCCATGTGGTGGAATTCCATGTCGAGCGAAATGCACGGCGTGCAACCCCATTCGAGGTCGATCTCGCCCGACAGGCCGAAACAGATCGTGCCTGGCTTGAAGAACATTTCCGTCGACGAGTTGACGATCGTACGCAGGTTGCCGAACTGCTCCGTCTTGATGAAGGTGATGAAATCCGCGGGCTCAACCATCCTGAGCTCGCAGGCGACATCTCTCAAGCCGTCGGCCAGCGCCTTTTCGCGCTCCCTTGCGTAGTCATTGCCCTGCTTCAGCATGCTTCACCTCACATCGCTGGCCGAGCCTGTTTGCCTCGCGCAGCGAGGAACAGGATGATGCCGGCAACGGCCTTATAGAACTCTGGTGGAATCATACGATCCACGTCGACGCTTGCGTAAAGCGAACGTGCCAGAGCTCGATCCTCATAAATCGGAATGCCGTTCTGCTCGGCGATAAATCGAATTTTGAGCGCAATGAGATCCTTACCTTTAGCGACAACGATCGGCGCGCCGCCTTCTTCTCTTACGTACCGCAATGCGACCGAGTAGTGTGTCGGGTTTGCAACGATAAGCGTCGCTCTCGGAACCGCGGCCATCATGCGTTTGCGCGAGCGGTCGCGTTGCAGAGACCTGAGACGGATCTTGACCATCGGGTCGCCTTCCATCTGCTTGTGCTCGTCCTTGACCTCCTGCTTGGTCATGCGCAGATCGCGATGCCAGGAGAAGCGGGACCAGGCGAGGTCAGCACCGACAAGCACGATGACAGCGGCCGTCACGCCAGAAAGAAAGCGGACGATCAGCTCCTGCATCACGCCGGGAACGACCGTCGGCTCCATGAACAGGAGATTGATGAAATCACGGTGCGAGGACTTGAGCGCCATGTAGCCGGCAACGCCGACGATGGTCAGCTTGAAGAGCGACTTCAGGAACTCGACCTGGCCCTGAACGCCGAAGACCCTCGACCAGCCCTTGGCAATCGAGATCCGCGACATCTGCGGTCGTATGCGCTCGAGAACGAGCTGCGGCTGATTCTGCAGGAAGGAGGCCGCTAGGCCTGCGATCGCCATCACGATCAGCATCGGCATGATCACCTTGGCGCCTTCAATGGTCGCCGCGCCGAGCAGGTTGGTGACGTCCGCGCTGTTGTTGAGAGGATATTCGCCGGGGCTGTCGATGAACGACTGCAGCGATGCCTTGAGAACGAGAAGGTTGTTGCCGAAGAGAAAGACCGCGCCGATCAGGATGGCGAGGATGGACGCCAGCGTCGCAGCCTCTCGAGAATGCGGAACCTGCCCCTTATCGAGCGAGTCCCGGATTTTCTTCTCTGATGGCTCCTCTGTTTTACTGTCTTTATCTTCTGTATCGGCCATCGCGAGGAGATCCGCCGGTTAAGACTGGGAAGAAGATGGCTGATGCTCTAGGACGCGCGAGTTGGCGCGCCGCTACCGATGACTTCCGTCAGCGACACGCCGAAACGTGAGCTGTCCTCATCGAGCACGACGACTTCGCCCCTCGCCACGACGCGACCGTTGACGACGACATCTACGGGCTCGCCGACCTTGCGATCGAGAGGAATGACCGAGCCGCGACCGAGCTTCAGGACGTTCGCGACCGGCATTGTCGCCGAGCCCAGCACGATTTTCACCGAGACGGGGATCTGCATGACCGTTTCGAGATGACGCGGACGTCCGCCCGGTCCGATGTTGCCTGCAGCTTCACCGCCGGCAGAATCTCCGACACTCGCGATCTCGGCGGCTGCGGATCGATATTCGGCACCTAGTTCTTGGCTCATGGCGGGCGACCTGCTTGAAAGTCTTGAAAGCTCTAAGGGGTGCGTGCGTGACGTGGGCTGCTGAGGTTATTCTACGCGGCCTTCTTGGCTTCTCCGCCTCCGCTGCCTCCGCCGACGGTCTCGGCTTCGACCTCGTCGATCGTCGGCCGTTCGTAGGCGGAGATGGTTTTGCGTCCGTATTCCACGGCGACCTGAGGCATTGCGCCGTTCATGAATGCGAGCAGCGTCTGCTTCGAAACGACATAGAGGCGGATTTGCTTCTCACGGCCGACCTTCACTTTGGTGGCTATGGGGCCGAACACGCCGTACGAGAAGAAGATGCCGGCGAACGTACCGACGAGCGCCGCGCCGATCAGATGACCGAGAACCTCGGGCGGCTCTGAGATGGCGCCCATCGCCTTCACGACGCCGAGAACGGCCGCGATGATGCCGATGGCGGGCAGGCCGTCGGCCACGTTGGTGATGGCGTGATAGGCCTTGAGCTTGTCGCCGCGCAGCGTCTGGATCTCCTCGTCCATCAGCGCCTCGACCTCATGGGTACGCGCATTGCCGATGATGATCAGACGGCAATAGTCGCAAATGAAGGTCGTCAGCTCTTTGTTGGCCAGCACGGTGGCAAACTTCTGGAAGATCTCCGAATCCTGCGGCTGGTCGATATGCTTTTCGACCTCGTTGCGCGGCTTGCTGCGAAGCTCGCGCATGATCGAATAGAGCAGCCCCATGACGTCGAGATACTGCCGCGTCGAGGGCGCAGCGTTGCCGAAAGCCTCCTTGAACGCTTTGCCGGTGTCCTTGATGACCTTCATCGGGTTAGCGACGATGAAGGTGCCAAGCGAGGTGCCGAGGATGATGACGAATTCCCATGGCTGCCAAAGCACCATGATGTGACCGCCCATGGCGGCAAAGCCGCCAAGCATGCAGCCAAGCATTACGATGAGGCCGATGATGATCGTCACGAATTGCCTCGTGCTTTCGGTTGTTAACGCATTTTTAGCTTTTGGGTCCTTGCGCGAGCCTGATCATGGGCCTGCCTCTCCCTGAGAAGCCCGAACCGGGGGCATCTGCCAGCCCACCCCGGGTAAGCCTGAGGCAAGGCCGCTCGACCAGACTGCCACGTCAGCTTCGAGGGGCTCGAAGACGCAATGGTCACGACTCTAGACAGCTATAGATTTGTTACGAAGGACCTAACGAGGTCGCTCCAAACCACGTCGAAGCAGCCTCAAGTTGCTAGGCAAACTGAAAATTACCTAGCTGACATCAGCAAGATCAAAAGCGTCGACGATTTCATCAAGAACGACAAGGTCTACCGCTATGCCATGCAGGCATTCGGCCTGGATGACATGATGTACGCCAAGGCGATGGTCAAAAAGATCCTGACCGAGGGCGTCGACAGCTCCTCGAGCCTCGCCAATAGACTAAACGACCCGCGTTACAAGGAGCTCGCGACCGTCTTCAATTTCAAGAAGTACGGGGAAGCGACGACGGACAGCAAAGACGCCAGGCAGGGCGTCGCTGACCGCTTCGTCCGACTGCAGCTCGAAAACCAGAGCGGCCAGCAGAACGAAGCCGTGAAGCTCGCGCTCCTATTCGCCCGCAAGGCCCCCGAGCTGAAGAGCACTCTTGGAATTCTCGCCGACAAGAACCTGCTCAAGGTCGCGCAGATCGCGCTCGATATTCCGGAATCGACCGGCCTTATGGACGTCGACAAGCAGGCCCAGATGTATGCAAAACGCATCAACATCGAGGACTTCAAGGACCCTGCCAAGCTCGACAAGTTCATCGTTCGCTTCGCTTCGCAGTGGGAAATAAAGAACGGCAGCGCGTCTTCCACCGCGTCCATGCCCTCCATCCTGTTCGGCGGTGGCAACACCATGGGTGTGAGCTCGAACGTGCTCGCGAGCCTGCAGAACCTGAAATTCGGAGGAATGTGATGCAGCCAGGTCTCTATGTCTCGCTCTCTGGCCAGATGGCGCTCATGCGCCGCCTCGATTCGATCGCCAACAACGTCGCCAACACCAATACCGCTGGCTTCAGGGCCGAGCAGATCAAGTTCGAGGAGATGGTCTCGCAGAAGACCCTGAACCCGACGGCGTTCGCTTCTCCCGGCGACACCTACCTTTCGCGCCGCGGCGGCGACATCGTCAAAACCGACGATCCATATGATGTCGCTGTCAATGGAGACGCATGGCTATCCATTCAGACACCTGCAGGCGCGGTCTATACTCGTGACGGCCGCATGCGCATGACTCCTGAGGGCGACCTGCAGACGCTCAACGGCTATCCCATTCTCGACGTCGGCGGCGCGCCGATTCAGCTCGACCCCAACGGCGGCACCCCCTCCATCGCCCGCGACGGCACCATCACGCAGGGTCAGAACCAGGCCGGCGCCTTGGGGCTTTTCACCATCCCCGAGCAGGCACGCCTGTCCCGCTACGAGAACTCCGGCGTGATTCCTGATCAGCCGGCCCAGCCCGCTCTCGACTTCTCGACCGTCAGCGTTGTCCAGGGCTTCGTTGAAAAGTCCAACGTCAATCCCGTCATGGAAATCTCGAAGCTGATCCAGGTGCAGCGGAACTTCGATTCCATTGCAGGTGCCATAGGCCAGGCTGAAACGAGCCTCGGCGATGCCATCAAGACTTTGGGCGAGCCGAGCTGATCGGCTTCCTCTGACCATCGAGACCTGAAATTGGGCGCCCTATGACCGAAGTTTCTTCCGAGCCGAAATCAGAAGCGCCCCCTACACTCATCGGTTCCGGCAATAGTCTCGACGCACTCGAGGCGAGCATGGCCAATGCCGCATCCGCATTGTCCTGGACCCGCCTCGGCGGCACCGTTACGCAGGTCACGCCTGCCTATTTTCGCGTCTCAGGCCTGTCGCGCCACCTGCGTCTCGGGCAATGCGTTAGCCTGCAGGCCGGCTCGAACACGCAGATCGGAGAGGTCGTACGTGTCGACGAGACAGGCGCGACCGTAAAACCCTTCGACGCCACCCTGAACACTGGCATCGGTGAGATCGCCTGGCAGCACGGCGACTTGAGCTTGCATCCGCACGCCTCGTGGAAGGGCCGCGTCATCAATGCCCTCGGTGCGCCCATCGATGGTATGGGACCGCTTGTCGACGGCGAGAAGGCCTATCCCTTCGACAGCGAGCCGCCTGCCGCCATGAGCCGCGAGCGCGTGCGCGAGCCCCTCAAAACCGGCGTCCGCGTCATCGATCTCTTTACGCCCATCTGCGCTGGACAACGCATAGGCATCTTCGCCGGCTCCGGCGTCGGCAAATCGACCCTGCTATCGCTGATCACACGCTCGCAAGGCTTCGACACGGTCGTTCTGGCGCTCGTCGGCGAACGCGGCCGCGAGGTGCGCGAATTCATCGAGGACGCCCTGGTGCAGAACCGCGACCGCACCATCACGGTCGTCTCAACCGGCGACGAGAGCCCGATGATGCGCCGCTTGGCGCCTAAAACCGCCCTCGCGGTCGCGGAGGCTTTCCGCGATCAGGGCGAGAGCGTGCTCCTCATCGTCGATTCCGTCACTCGCTTCGCTCACGCCACCCGCGAGGTCGCCCTTGCCGCCGGCGAGGTCCCCGTGGCACGCGGCTACACGCCTTCCGTTTTCAGTGAGCTCCCCAAGCTCCTCGAGCGCGCCGGTCCGGGCATGGAGGGTACGGGATCTATCACGGGTATCTTCTCGGTTCTCGTCGATGGCGACGACCATAACGATCCCATCGCCGACAGCATCCGCGGCACGCTGGACGGTCACATCGTGCTCGATCGCAATATCGCCGATCAGGGCCGCTATCCAGCCGTCAACGTCCTGACGTCTGTGTCGCGTCTCGCCAATTCCGTATGGACGGCCGAGCAGCGCAAGCTTGTCATGAAGCTACGTGCGATGGTGGCTCATTTCGAGGATACGCGCGATCTCCGTCTCATGGGCGGCTACCAGCGCGGAGCGGACGCGGAGCTTGACCGCTCCGTCGACCTCATCCCACGCCTCTACGAAGCCATGAAGCAGAGCCTCTTCGATCCGGCGAGCAGCGACGCCTTCCAGGAGATCGCCCGCGCCCTATCCGAAGGCCGCGAAGACCCCAATAAGCAACAGCAGCCTCGCACCTAGGCACGGGCGATTGGAGCAGTCTGCAGGCCGCCCATTTGACGTCGCATGCATGAGAAGCCTTAGAGGTTCGGCGGCCCGCGCACTTCTTTCTGCGGGATGTAGGCGAGCTGATCAATCAGCACGTCCTGCACGACGGGGATCCCGAGGCGCTTGTTGACGTTCTCTCCGAGCATCTTGGCGAGAGACGGCAGATCCTGCTTCTTCATCTGCTTGAAGTTGACCTTCTCGCCCGCATAGATGGTCTTGAAGGCTTCATCCAGAAGATAGGTCTCCGGATTTATCGGCAGCTTCTTGAGCTCGTTGCCGTCGACCGAGAAAACGAACTTGGCGATGATATAGCCCTGGACCACACCGTCGTCGATGATCGGCACGTTGATCGACTTGGTCTGGATCTCCTCGATCTTCTTTTCAGGCACGCCAGCCGGCGTGCTGACCTGGCGCTTCTGCCACTCGATGACGCCGAAGGTCGCCCCGAGAGTGACGATGCACGCCCACACTCCTGTGGCCAGAAGCTTGATCATTGCTGTCTCGAGTTGGCGAGGATCGTGTGATTGTAGGTACCGTCAGATTCCGCATCGCGAATGGCATCCGAGAGTGCCTCGGCGATTTCGCGCACGGCCTCGAGGTGCATCTTCAGAAGAGCCCGGTTGATCTCGAGCTTGGCTCTCACCTGCGCCATGCGCTCCATGAGCTGAGGATTGCCCGCTCCGCCCTGCACGTGACGCATTAGCCGCGTCAGTTCGAGCAGCGCCTGGTTCTTACGTTCGTTGAAGCCCTTGAGATCGACCGCCTTACGGGTGCGAAGCGCTTCCGATTCCTGATCGATGACCTCCTCGAGGCGCAGGATGGTCGGCTCGATCATGTGAGCCACGGGCACCCGCGCCGCTCCAGCAGGCATCCCGCGCGGGGCAGCGACCGGTGACGCCGGCTGCTCCTTGGCTTGCAGCGGCTGCGTTGGCGGCTTCACGAAAGGCGGTGTTTGAGGACGCGCTTGCACGAACTAATCTCCGAGTATGTCTGAAAGCGATACGTTCGGGCCGCTGGCGAGTACATCCGCTGCGCTGCCGACTTCCGAGCTTGCCGCAATAGCCGAGCTGAGCTGAGGCTGAGGCACGCTCGAGAAAGTATTCTTGAGCCCGGCTTGGTCGGCGCCGGCAACCATCCTGGCGATCCCGATTCCACCATGCTTCGCGACCTGCCCCGCTACCTGCTCGGCCAGCATGGAGCGCCAATAGTCGCCGGCAAGCCCCGAACCGAAAACGCCGTCCGCCGATTTCGGCAGCATCTCTTCGATGAAACTCTGCATGACGAACGCTTCGAACTTTTCAGCCGCATCGGCCTTCTTGGTCTTGGAGGTGGGGGCAAGATCGCGAACGCTCTGCGCCGAAGTCGACGCGTTAGGCGATACCGAGCCGATAGGTTGACTGGCAGACAAGGGTTGACCCCATGGATGCGGCGCTTCAATTGCGAGGTTAGCGACGAGAATGACTCATCGGTCTTGCTTGAGGCTTGCGCTGGCCCTTGCCAGCGTCACCTCGAGAATCTCCTCTAGATCAGACCGTTCTTCGGCCCTGCGTTCCTCGTACTCCAGCTCATCGACCAGCCGCTCGGTAGTCTTGATGCGACCGCCATGATCGACCAGCACGCGCGCCTGCGTCTGCAGCAGCGGCATCAGCTGGAGCGCCTCCTGCTGCAGGGCTTTGATCCGCCTGACGCTCATATCCAGGAATAGTCCGTGTAGCGCGTCCTCGCTCGAGAGCGCCTCCGTCAGCTCCTGCTGCTCGACCTCGCATTTGTCGATCTGCTGCTTGAGGCGAAGGTACTTCAGCTCTTCGATGCTGTGCAGATGCTTCTGGACCTCGAGCATGCGCTTCGCGCTCTGCGCTTTGCTCTTCATTGCTGATCACCCGTTGACCAGGAAGTTCTGAAAACCCGCGAGAAATAGCTTCAATGCCTCACCGAAGGTAAAGAAGAGAAGGATGAGACCGCCGGCGAGAACGAACGGCGCCGAGATGAAGTAAACCGGGATCAGCGGCGACAGCTTGTTCATGACGCCGAAGAGGAAATTGATGACGAGCGAGTAGACGAGAAAGGGGCTCGCCAGCTGTGCCACGAGCAAAAAGGAATCCGAGGACGCGTCGGTCACCTTCGTCAAGGCAAAACGGACGTCGAATACGTCGGTCACGTGAATGACCGAGTAGGAAGCGACGAGGGCGCGCAGAATTTCCACATGCAGCCCGGTGAGAAAGACCAGAACCGTCGCGGTAAGAGTGAACAGCGTAGCGATAGCCGGAGCAGGCTCGCTGTCCTCGACGGGCGCATCTGCCATGCCGCTGAAGCCGATGAGCGAAGCGACCGCAGTGCCGGAGAATTGCAAGGCGATCATGAAGATGCGCCCCATGACCCCGATAATCGATCCGACCAGCGTCTCCGAGATGATGAGCTGCGCCATGACAACCGACGTAACTTTGGAGAGATCCGCCTCGAGGCTCGGCACCAGAACCGGAGCCAGCGCCAGCGTCACCGACACGGCGAGAAATACGCGCACGTTGACCGGCACGCGAGGACTGCCAAACCCCGGCATCAGCATGATGCAACCACCGACGCGGCAGAACAGCAGGAAGGTTAGAAAAATCTGACCTTCTGTAAACGGTATCACGAGATGTTGCCCAAGGACTTGATCTGCACGCCGCGTGCAATCTCTAGATGCGACAATACGGGCAACATCGGGAAAAGGCGCTCCGTGACCATGCGCACGTACGGACGCGCATCCGGTGCCGAGACCAGCGCGAACTGATGACCCTGCTCCATCTGACTGCGGATAACCTTCGAGGCCTCGGTGCCGAACTGCTCGATGAGGCGCGGATCGATGTCGAATTCCACCACTTCGCCCTTTGAGTCGCGCTTGAGGCTCTGATGGAATGCCACGTCCCAACGGTTGCCGAGGCGCAGCACCTTGAGCGTGCCGCCCTCCGAGAGGTCGCCGCAGATCTGCTGGGCCATGCGCATGCGCACGTGCTCCGAAAGCTGCTCGGCACGGCGCACATGCGGCGCCACCTCGGCGATGCTTTCCAGGATGAGATGCAGATTGCGGATAGAAACCCGCTCTGCCAGCAGCAGTTTGAGCACGGCCTGGAAGCCCGAGTACGAAAGCTGTGACGGAATGATCTCGTCCACCAGCCTGCGGTATTCCGGTTCGAGACGGTCCACCAGCAGACGCATGTCCTTATAGGACAGGAGCTGAGACAGGTTTCCGCGAATGACCTCGCGCAGGTGCGTGAGCATGACCGACATCGGGTCGATCGGATTGAAGCCCTCGCGTTTGACGTTGTTGGCGAACATCTCGGAGATCCAAACCGCCTTCATGCCGAACGCCGGCTCGCGACCCTCGTCGAACGGCACGTCCGGCACGGGTCCTTCGCCAGTGATAACGAGCATGTCGCCGATTCGCAGCTCCTCCGCGGCAACGATCGTTCCGTGAATTTTGATCTGATAGGCCTTGGTCGGAATCGTAATGTCGTCGGTGATCTTGATCTCCGGAACGACGAAGCCGTACTGCTTCGCGAAAGCCCGCCGCATGCGCGCAACGCGATGCGCCAGCTCTCCGTGCGACTGCAAAAGAGATGTGGACAACTGCTTGCCGAGGCAGATCTCCACTTCAGCGGTCTTGAGCTGCTCCTTGACCGACTGACGTGTTTCCTCCTGCGTCTTGCGTTCCGCCTCAGCCGCGACTGCTGCCTCAGCGGCCTTGGCCTGGGCGAGGCGCCTCGGAATCGAGGTCGAGACGAAGAACAACCCGCCGGCGAGAGCGGCAAACGGCAGGAAAGGCAGCCCAGGTGCCAGCGCCAGTCCGAGCATGACGGTTCCGGCAACGCCGAGAGCGCGAGGATAATTCCCGAGCTGGGACATGATCGCCATCTCGGCCGAGCCACGCGTGCCGCCCTTGGAGACGAGCAGGCCGGCGGCCAGAGAGATGATGAGGGCCGGGATCTGCGTTACGAGACCGTCGCCGACCGACAGGCGCACGAATACGTCGGCGGCCGTGCCGAGGCTCATCTCGTGGCGTGTCACGCCGATGATGATGCCTCCGAAAACGTTGACCGCCGTGATGATGAGACCTGCGATCGCATCGCCGCGCACGAACTTCGAGGCACCGTCCATCGAGCCGAAGAAGGCGCTTTCCTCTTCGAGCTCGCGTCGGCGCCGCATCGCCTCCTTCTCGTCGATGTTGCCGGCGGAGAGATCGGCGTCAATCGCCATCTGCTTGCCGGGAATGGCATCGAGGGTGAAGCGGGCACCGACCTCGGCGATACGCGTCGCACCCTTGGTGATGACGACGAAGTTCACCGTGATCAGGATGACGAACACAACGGTGCCGATGACGAAATCGCCGCCCATGACGAAGTTGGCGAAGCCGGCGATGACATGCCCGGCGGCGTCGTAGCCCTCGGCGCCGTTCGAAAGAATGAGCCTCGTCGTCGCGACGTTGAGCGACAGACGCAGCATTGTCGCGATCAGCAGCACCGTCGGAAATGCGGAGAACTCGAGCGGCCGATGGATCCACAAGGACACCATCAGGATCAGCACCGAGACGGCGATCGAGAACGCCAATCCGACGTCGATCAGGATCGCCGGCAGCGGCAGGAACAGAACCGTCAGGATGACGATTATGCCGGCGGCAAAGCTGATGTCGCGGACGCTGTTGCGTTCCTCTTTTCCCGTTACGGCGGCAACAGAAGCCATAAGCCCTCTCGAGTGCAAAACATGGAGCTCGAGATTGCCGGATTAAGCTTGCGCGGGGGTGGCGGAGGACGCCTAGGGGCGGCCTACGAGGCCGCCCAAACTGCCCAAATAAGGCTCAGAATCCGTTAGGAATTCTGGCGTAAGTCTGCTCGGCGAAGGTGAAGATTACGGCCCCCACGAACGGGGCCGCAAACGACAGCACGATGAGGATCGCGAGGATCTTTGGCACGAACGTGAGCGTCACCTCCTGCACCTGCGTCAGGGCTTGCAGCAACGCGATCAGGATGCCGACGGCCATAGCTGCAATGACCGCGGGGCTGGAAGCCACGATCACGGTCCAGATGGCCGATTGAGCGATGTCTAGCGCGTCTGCTGGATTCACGCTTCGGGAGTCTCCGTGGTGGGATTCGTTATGACCACGCCTGCTTCCATATTCACCGAACGGCCATCCTCGAGGATGGCCTGAGCGCCATCCGAATAGATCCGAACCGACGCCACCTTGCCGGAGATCGACCCATCGGCGGAGGTCACCGTCTTGCCGATCAGCCCATCGGCCTGGCTGAGGGCGAACTCGGTGACGAGCGCGTCGAGCTTCTGGTTCGTCTTTATGCCCTGCTCGACGCTCGAGAACGAGGCGAGCTGGGAGACGAACGCCGTCGCATCGGTGGGCTTCGTCGGATCCTGAAACTTCATCTGCGCAGTCAATAGCTTCAGGAACGAGTTGTAATCGAGCGTCGACGCCGAATTGGTCGTGGTTGGCGTCTGCGGCGTGTTGTTCGTGTTGCTCGTTGCAGAGCCGGTCGCACCAACAGTCATTACACAGCCTCCAGGTATCTGATGCCATTCTGCTCGGCGATCCCGAGGATGCTGTCCTCAATCGGAATGAGCTCGCGGACGGTTTTAAGTGCATCGAACGTGCGTCCGACGGCAACCTGCTCGCGAGCCAGATGCAGGCCCGTGAGAAGCTCTTGACTGGCGACAGCGTCGAGGAGCCACTTGCTCGAGCATTCGAACACCTCGCGGGCCGCAATCATGCTGCCAGGCTCCATGATCATCGTCTGCAGCACGTAGTAGAGCTGCCGCGTCGTCGTCGATGTCTGATCAGCCTGAAGGATCTGATGCTCGTGCAGATACGGCACGTCGTTCAGGAGTTCGATCGACATTTTCCGGTCCGCACGAACGACAGCACCATTGATGAAGATCTTCTCACCCGCGCGCAGCGGAATCGTGGTGGTCTTGCTCATCGCAGCCCCTCAGCAATTGTTCTCGATACGTCGATCAGACCGTTGAAATTGGTCGAACGGCCCTGCCTGATTTCTTCGGCCTCCCGCATGACCCAGAGTCCGACCGAAACGAGATCGGCCCTGAGCTTGGGAGGCAACCCGTTTCCGGGCTTGGCGAGATCTTCGATGAAGATCCCCCACAGCCGACGCACGAAATACAAAGCCTCGATAGTCTCACGCGACTGAGGTCCTGCCGCCGCCGCGATCGTCAAAAGCTCGATGGACCGCTCAAGCGCGGTCCGCTCGTGCTCACGAGCCTCCTTGGGCGATTCATCTAGAACCTCGTCATAGTAGAACTTGTACATATAAATTCCCTGAGCGCGGGATGTGCCGTTGAAATTAGATGTAGTTCACTAGGCTGAGATTCTGCAGCCTGGCTGTTAGTGCGTACGCTGTCTGGATCTGCGTCAACAGGGCATTCACGTTTGCCGACGCCTCGTAAGGGTCGACGCCTTCGAGGAAGTTCACATGCTCGTTGAGGATCGTCTTTTGCAGATCCATGCGATCATTGGCGGCAGAAATGCGCTCCTGCGATGTACCGAGCTGCGCGCGCAGTCCCGTCAGGTCGCCAATTGCCTGACCCACCACTGCGATCGCCTTGTCGAGCACGACCTGATAGGTCTGCTCGTCGAGCTTATCGAGCGGGAAGTCCGAGATCATGGAGTAGATGCTCGCCAGGTTCCGGAAAGGATCGGCGTTGGCATTGGCGGAGGTCTCGATGCGTTCGTTGGTCGAGATCCGCGTCGCGATGTTCTGGTCGGAGGCCTGTGACCACGTCGATTTCCAGGCGTTCGGCGCGAACAGATCTGCATACTCGCCGTCGAGGAAAGCCTGCATGTCGCTTGCCGAGATATTCGATAGCGTCGTGGGATCGCCACCGGATATCTGCGTGCCGAAGGTCGTCTCGAACACGGCGCTGATCGCGTCGCGTCCCGCTGACGGCGGGTCGGAGTAATAGTTGTTGATCGGCTTGACGTCGGTATTGATGCCCGAAAAGAGCTGCGCGCCGTTCACGGCGCTGTTCATGGATGCGATAAAGGACGTCAGCTTCGCCTTCGCGTCGTTGATCGCGACGCCCGAGCTCGAGGGCGCTGCGCGCGCCGCCACCAGCGTGCTCAGGAATTCCTGCGCGGAATCGCCGATGCCTTCGAGAGTCGTCTGCGACAGCTCGAGCCGGCTGCTGGCAATCGTGTTGGTATCCTTGAACGTCGTCAGGCGATCGAGGTCCTGGCGCATCGAAACGGTGCGCTCGGTCAGATAGCCGAGGCTGAGCCCCACGTCGGCAAGGCGCCCAGTCGTCGCTTCCTTCTGTCCCTGCGCCAGCTTGACCTGAAGGTCGGTACGCGCCTCGCGCGTGGCGTTATTGATGGACGATGTCGAGATGAAGGTTGTTTTCATGATGCGCTATCCGATCGCCGCAAAGAGCGCACTGTACATTTCATCGACGACGTTGATGATCTTTGACGAGCTCTGGTAGGACCGCTCGAGCTCGAGCATCGACGCCAATTCCTCGTCGAGATTGACGCCTGTCAACTTCGAATGCGACTCCGACGCACGCTGGTAGAGCGTATTGAGATAGTCGTGAGCATCGCCCGCGATCTTGCGCCGCTCCTGCAGCCAAGCCACGGATGACGACGTGTAGTCGAGCAGCGTCGCGCTCGGCTCCAGGCCCGCTGCGGTGTCGAAGCTCTGCGGCTCCTTGAGTTTGATCCCGAGATCGTTGAGGCGATCCGAGTAGCTCGCCGCGCCGGTCGTGTTGTAGATGTAGTCGGGATTGCCCGGATCCGAGATGCCGCCATCGCGAAGCCTTATCGCGAGCCCGCCCGCATCCGGGTCGACGTTCTTGTTGACCGAAATCGACATCGCGAGGCCATCCGTTAGGCCCGCCGGGACATCGCCGCCGGTATAGGTGAAAAGGCCCGGGACATCGGGCTGGCCGCCGCCGCTCTGGTCGCTTTCCGCGAACGAAGTGATGAGCGTGCGCGCGACCTCGTCCAGCTGGCGCTGATAAGAGACGGTGATGTCGTCACGAACGGACGTGAGGCCGACCAGCTTGCCGGACTGGAGCGGCATCATGGCGCCAGCCCCCGTCACCGGCACGCCGTCGACGTACACCGCATTGCCGGGCTGACCCGGCGCCGGCGTGATCGTCGGCGTGAAGGCCACCGTACGAGCACCGCGATCGTAGAGCACGACGCCGCTGTCGGTGTAGAGAGCCATATCGTTGTCGCCGCGGATTTGCGTTCGCACGCCCAGCTCGGACGACAGCTCGTTCAGGATCTGGTCCCGCGAATCCATATAGTCCGTGACGTCCGCTCCGGATTGCGTACCCGTCACGATCTGCTTGTTGACGGTATCGTACCGCGACAGCAGCGTATTGATGCGATCGACCGACGACGCGATGGCCGCATCGGCATCCTGCCGTGCCTTCTGCACGACATCCGAGGCGTCGTTGAGACCGTTCGAAAGATTGCGCCCTGCTCTGACTGCGGCTTCCGCCGCCAACTGGCTTTGCGGCTGAGAGGCATAGGTCTGCAGCGCATCGGAGAATTTCGCCAGGAGGCCGGCAGGCGACGCGTCCTGCTCCACGTCGTTGATAGTCGTATTCAGGATGTCGAGTGCGTCGACGACGACCTTCTGCGCACTGGCATCGGAGTTCGCGCCGAGCATCGTGCGGAAAAGCGCAGGCTCCTCCGCACGGACGACCTGGGAAGTGCGAACACCCGACCCAGGAATAGTCACGATCTCGACCGACTTCCGCGAGTAAAGCGGAACGCCGGCGTTGGCGATGTTGCGAGAAACCACGGAGGATTGGTCCCCCGTGGTGTAGAGGGACGACCTGGCCGAGCTCAAGCTTGACGTTAGGCTCATTGCCTGCCTCTTCCCCGCCCCTCTACCTCAAGCGGCTTATCTCTTGAGATTGACGAGCACTTCCATGAGCTCACCGGCGGTCTGGAACACCTTCGAGTTCGCCGTGTAGCTGTACTGCGCCTCGATCATGTCGGTGAGCTCGCTCGCCGTATCGACGGTCGACTTCTCGAGCGAAGACGATTTGATTTTGCCGAACTGCTCCTCGCCGGGGAAACCCAGCTCGAGAGGTCCGGAATCGGCGCTGACCTGATAGGCATTGCCGGCAACCGGAGTGAGGTTGTCAGGAGCGATCGTGGTCCCGAGCGGGATGCGATACATTGCAACGCGCTCGTTGTTCGCGAAAACGCTGTAGAGCGTGCCGTCGTCGCCGAACTCCACGTGATCGACTGAGCTTGGCTGATTGCCGTCGGCAACGGCGGTGATCTCGTAGGGGCTGTCGTAGCTCGTCAGCGCGCTGAAATCGAGCGTCACGACGCCGGACCCGTCTTCGTTCATCGCGAACGTCGATGTCGCCGGGCTTGGCGTGGCGACCTTGTTCGTGCTCGGGTCAATTGTGATTGTCGTGGGGTTGCCGGTCAGCAGCGTGCCGGTCGAATCCTTGTAGGGGAAGCCACCCGAGGTCGCATCCGCCGCACTAGCGGGGAATACCGTCATTTCCCATTCGTTGGCGTTGGGAGTTTTCGAGAAGTAGACGTCGAAATTCACCAGCGTACCGACGCTATTGACGACCGTGAGCGAGCTCTTCTTCGTGTACTCGACCGGCGCCGCAGGGTCGATCGGATCCGTCTGCTGCGAAGGCAACAAGCTCGGAACATCGATTATTTCGGAATCGATCGGCAGGTTGAGCTTGGTGAACGTCGCCTCCGTCGTTGCCTTGGGCGGATAGGTCAGGTTGGCGATGTTGACCGGCTCGAGACCGCCGGTGCCGTTGGCCGCGATCGTCGTATTGCCGTTCGTGATCGGGTAGCCGAGGAGCTGATAGCCGGCAGCATTCAAGAGGCTGCCATCGGGCATTTTGACGAACGAGCCGGCGCGCGTGAGGAAGGTCGCGCCGCTGCCGTCGCCAACGAGGAAGAAGCCGTTGCCGCTGATGGCGATGTCCGTCTTCGAAGTCGTGTAGTCGAAACCGCCTTGCTGGGAGATGCCATAACGCACGTCCGTCTCGACGCTGCCGGGCACATACGAGCCGGTGCCGGACTCGAGGACGACCGTCGAGAATTCAGTAAACGCACGCTTGTAGCCGTGCGTACTTGCATTCGCGATGTTGTCGGAGACAGTGCCCAACTTGTTCGACTGCGCGCCCATACCCGACGTCGCAGTACGCATCATCCCGAAAATGCTCATGAAACTGGTTCCCTCTCGAAGAGCTCTGCCCTCTCCAGTAGAACATCCGCATCTTGCGTGAAGCTGGATTGCTCCTGCAGTTCGGGCCGCTTTTCGGCCGCCCCATCGAGCACGAGGCGGTAACCGAGGTAACGCTTTGAATCGATCGGATCGTAGCCCAACCGGTGGCGCAGCCGCTTGCGCAGCTTGCTGATGTGGCTCTCGACCACGTTCTCGTCGATGTCCTCGCTGAAGAGGCCATAGACGGAGTTGAAGATCTGCGTCTTGTTGATCCGGCAACCGCGGTTACTGACTAGATATTCGAGAATGCGGCGCTCACGGCGCGGAAGCTGCAGCACCTCACCCCGGATTTCGGGATCGCGACCATCGAAATAGACGCGCATCTCGCCGACGTCGGTGTAGTCCGGCGCACCGCTTGCGCGGCGGCGAATGGCCTTCACGCGGGCGATGATCTCACGGACGTGCACGGGCTTGCGCACGACGTCGTCGACACCGGCTGCGAAGAGATCGAGCGTCTCCTCGAGCGAGCGAGTCTCGTTCAGAGCGATGACAGCAACACCGATGGAACGGCGCCGGATCAGCTTGGCCAGCGCCCCTCTCGTGGCGCACTCGCCCAACAAAAAAGCTTCAACGGACTGCATATCGGAATCGGAGACGGCGCTTACCCAGCCCTCGAACTCCCCTGGCGTCAGCCCGCACGCCGAAATCCCCTCACGGCTAAACCAGGCTGTATACCCCTCCGATACAGTCGGTCGCTCGTCCACGACGACGATCATGTGTTGTTCCCCCGCCCACCGGCAATCCCCCTCGAATCACAAACGCAACCCCACATAACTGGGATGCGTGAGCCGGACTCGTAGCGCAACGATTTGTTGAGGATTTCTCGCGCATTGCGCGCCAAGCTGCTTCGGGTGTGGCGTAAAGTATTCACCTTTTATTAACGAGTCTCGCCTTGCTCATGCGACCTGCGGCGAGCGTGCACTGCACGCATTTGCGTAAGCTAGGTGACGAAGCACATCTTCGCAGCCTTCGACCTCAAGCCTGGCACAAGGCGGCACCCGGCATAACTTCCGCGACAGACCTGAATGCTGTGACGCAGGGAGACTTGCTGCATGAAAGGACCATGCGCGCGCCGTGCCGCCGTCTGGATCGCGGCAGCATCGCTATTCACCGCCTTGGCGGCACATGCCATCGCTCGCGATGGCATAGGTGGCCTGTTTGCAGTCGCTCCGGGCATGACGCAAACCGATCTCCAGAGCGTCATGGGACCGCCAGCCTACATCCAGGTGCGATACACGCAGCAGGCATGGCAGTACTGCCCCGGTCGCTGGTTCGATCGCGACAAGCCTTTCGTCACTGTTTGGATGAGGGACTTCAGGGTCGAGCACATGCGCACCTACCCGAGCGGCGCCATGGGAAGGTGCGAGGACTTCATCGCTGCCTTCCGCTGGGAGGACCGCGACGGCTTCGGCACGCTCGGCAAGTAGGCCGCGAGCGGTCGTCTATTCTCTATATAATGACAACGTTGTTATTAGAGGTGCTGACGGGAGTCATCCCCTCCTGGTTGCGAGCCGCTTCAGCGCCGCATCGATCTCGACATTGACCGCGGACATGGCCCGCTCCGCCTCCTCGCGCAGCTCCGGCGGCACACGGTCAGGATGGTTCATGGCAGCAAACCGCCGACGCAACCGATTGAGCTCTTGTTCCGATAGCGCGTCACGCACGGCCGCTATGGCACGCTCAGCGGCATATTGCGGCCGCGCCAAGCGCAAAGCCTCCTGCGGATCGGCCTCCACGTCATAGGCGTTGGCGAGCGAGCCCGTGGGCCCGACGTCGCGACTGTCCGTGAGACTGCTGATGCCATCGAGCGCGCTGTAGAAGCGGTTCACGGCATCGTCGCTGGGCGAACCGTCGAGACCCTCGAGCTCGAGCTGCACCCCGTCCTCGGAAGCCGCGTCGAGCGCTTCTTCAAACGCATGTTGCAGCGCGCGGCGCCTCACCCGCGTCGGAAAGACCACGTTGAGCCTCTTCTGTCCGTGAGCATCGAGCCGGACCAGACGCGCGAACCGTGGCCTAAGCCCATGATTAGGGCTCAAGAATGCACGAGCTGCCTTGCCCTGGGCTTGTGCAGGCGCATGAGGGAGTTTTGCGGGAAGCTGAGGGACGTCGCGTCGGCCTTAGCCTGCCACCGCCAGCGGCCGCACGGCGACAACGGTGGCGTTGTCCTGGTGTGGATCCTTGATCGCCTCGACCGCCCGGATGAGGGCGTTTGCGACCGCAGGCGCACCGTCGCTCGCATAGGCCGTGACTATGCGCTCGATCTCTGCGGGATCGAGCGTCTGCAGACCGTCGCTCGCGAGAATGATGTAATCGCCCGGCTCGACTTGTAGCGGCCGCATCGACACGTCTATGAGGTCGATCTCGTCGCCTGTCACTGCCGAGCGCAGCATATGCCGGCGCGGATCGCGGCGCGCGTCCTCCTCCGACATTCGTCCAGCTGCCGCCAGCCGGTCGAGCTCGGGCGCCAGCGAATGATCCTCGTTGAGCAGCGCGATCTCGCCACGCCGATAAAGCATGAGCGGACTATCACCGACACTGACCCACTCGACTCCATTGGCGCCGAAGGTCACGCCGACGAGCGTGGACCCCATGCCCGAAAGCATCGGATTGGCCTCTACGGTGGCAGCAATGGATTGGTTGGCCGCATCGAGCGCCTCGACAAGGCGCTCGCGGTTCGATCCCGGATGGCCTGAGAATGCCTTTATGAAGCTCTCGCACGCCATACGGCTTGCAAGCGCTCCGCCGGCATGACCGCCCATGCCGTCAGCCAGGACGGCCACGACATCGGGCCCGCCATTAACGTTCGCCGTGGCTTCGGGAACGGCATCCCCTTCGCCCGACCAGAACAGCGCGGTGTCTTCCTGATAGCTGCGCGCGCCTTTGGTGGCACGGCTCGCATGCTCGAACGCTAACATCATGCGCTGGTGATCAGTCCTTCGTCTGTTCAGCCAAAGCCGACCAGTCGAACTCTGGCCCGCAGAACGGCACGAACACGAGTTGCGTCCGTCCCATCGTTATGACGTCCATCTGCGAGAGCTCGACCGCGCCGGTCGGTCTTTTCTCATTGAGAGAAACGACATTGGTCTTAGCAAGGTTCGGCACGAAAAGGAACGAACGCTCGACCGAATCGTACCGGATATAGGCTTGCTCTTCCGACGAGATGGCGTCGTCGCCGAAATCGACCGGAATGCGGTTCTGCGACGAGCGGCCCATCGTGTTATTGCCTTCGAAGATCGGCCGGTACTGGCCAATGCCAGGTCCGCCAACCACCACGAGCCAGCCGACGACCGGATCCTGCTCGAATGAGCCGCGCTGGACCTGCATCTTGCCGCGCACGAGCGTCGTCCTTGGAGAGCCTTCGGCCTGCTTCGCGGCTTGGCGAATGACGCGTGTCGTCGGCGGTGAATCGGGCTCCACGTGACGGCTCTCCGCCGCCACATGCGTCGCCTTGGCCTCGCGTGCGGCCTCGGCAGCACTGGGGCTCGGAAGCTCCTTGCGCACGATCTGCGTCGCATCGGGATCGGGCGTCGCGGCGGCGTCCGCCACCTGCGCGATCACCTGCGCTTGCTGGCGACCCGTATCCTCACGGCTCGCCGCCACAAGTGCATCCTTGAGAGACCCGAGAAATCGGCCTGACTTTTGCCCTTGGGGCCCAGCGCTCGCTGTCATCTTGTTCTCCTCGCCTTGCTTCAGCAGGGCCCGCCGCCCGCACGGCGGGGGGCCAGCCGATTGATCCGCGCTTGGGCGCGGCCGTGCGGTATCTCAAACGAAGCCGCTCACGCGGGCCTCGCTACGAACTTCAATTTCGCATGACCAAGTTCGATACTGTCGCCGTCCGAGAGCCGAGCCTCGGCCACGGCGCGACCGTTCACCGTCACGCCGTTTCCTCCGGCACTCGAAAGATCCGTGATCACGAACTCCGCATCCTCCGTCCGGTGGATGGCGGCATGATAGCGGTGCACCGTCTTGTCGGTGAGGCGGATGTCGTTGTCGCTCTCGCGCCCGATGCGGACCAGCGTACGGCCGATGCCGTGCCGGACCCCGTCCGCGCCCTCGCCGTCGACCATGATCCAGGCTTCGGAGGGCCATGCCGGCGCTTTCACGCGGGCCGTCAAGGACTCGCCGCCCTCGCCCGCGTCGATGGGACCGGCCGCCATGCGCGTCGCGAGATAGGTGACATCCACATCCTGCGGGCGCTCACGCGAGCGGAATAGGGATCCCAGGAACGCCAGCGGCGGAACGATAAGGAGCGCAGCGAGACCAAGCACCAGGGCCGGTGCGCGCTGATAACTCGCTTTCAGCCAATTGCTGATGCCGTCGATTGTGCCACCCGCGGCCTGCGCCAGCGTACCAGACACATCTGCTCTTATAATGTGTGAGGTGCCGGCGTCCGCGACACCGAGAGTTGCAGATCGCCCTTCCGTGCAGGTCTCGGCCGCCTCTGCTGAATTGCCATGGTGATCCGTGCACGCCCTCGCCTCGTCCGCGAGCGGATGCGCAATCATGATCATCGCAGCGATGATCGCACCAAGAATGGAAATGATTTGTACCGGCATCGTTCCCGGTCCGGCCCCTGTGGCCGCGTTGTCCCGCACGAATCGCACTCCCGCTCGCACTCCCGATTGATCGACGCGATCTGCGGCAGCAACAAGGCCACACCACGGCGTGTACGCGACATGGACCGCAATTGCCAAAACTTTGCGGCAGCCGCTCGCGCCGTCGCCACATTCCTGCTCCATAAGGCGTCACGGAGGTGATTTGCTCAATAGCTGTCAGTTCGAACGGTGTGGAGTTGCAAGGCCCGCGTGTGCGTGTTCAATGATGGAAGCGGCCGGCGACTTCGACTTTCGGAAGGCTGGATAGGGGCATAGCGGAACGCCCCCACGTGAACGCAGAGACGTGATGACCAACCTGATTGCGCTGCAAAGCGGTACCGAGCTAGTGGGGGATTACCGCATCGAGCGTGTGCTCGGCGCGGGCGGCTTCGGCATTACCTATCTCGCCGACGAGATGGCCCTCGACCGCCATGTGACGATCAAAGAGTATTTCCCCTCGGATTTCGCGGCGCGCGCCGGCGGCATCGAAGCAGCCCCCCGCTCCCAGGACTGCCAGAACGACTATCGCTGGGGTCTCGACCGCTTCATCGAGGAAGCTCAGACGCTTGCGAAGTTCAATCACACCAACATCGTCCGCGTCTATCGCTACTTCCGCGCCAACAATACCGGCTACATGGTCCTCCATTTCGAGGAAGGACAAAGCCTCAAGTCCTGGCTGAAGGGCCTGGGCCGCGCCCCGCGCCAGAAGGAGCTCGACGCCATCGTCGCGCCGCTCCTCGACGCGCTGGAGCTCATTCACAAAGCGGATTTCCTGCACCGCGATATCGCGCCGGATAACATCATCATCCGCAAGGACAGCACCCCTGTCCTGATCGACTTCGGCTCCGCCCGTGGCGAGATCGCAGCTCACTCGAAAACCGTCTCGGCTCTCGTCAAGCCCGGCTACTCCCCCTACGAGCAGTATGCCGAGACGAGCCGCCAGCAGGGCCCCTGGACGGACATCTACGCCCTCGGCGCCACTCTTTATCACGCGGTCACCGGCAAGCGGCCCTCCGATAGCCCCTCGCGTATGGTCAAGGACGAGCTCGTCTCCGCTCGCGAGGCCGCACTTTCAGCCTACCGGCCGAGCTTCCTGAAGGCCATCGATCACGCCCTGGCCCTCACCGTCGAGCAACGTCCGCAGTCGGTCGCCGCCTGGAGAGGCGCTTTGCTGGCGCCGGAGCCGGAAAAGCCCGGATGGTTCTCGCGCACGGGCGGGAAGAAGCGCGCCCGCGCCGATGAGGCGCCGGAAGTGCTCCCCACAGCGGCAGCCGCAGCGGCCACGCACCCGGTTCCGCCGCCCCCCGATGCACCGGCTCCGCAGGGGAGCATGCTCGACTTCCTCGACGGCTTGCGCAAACCCGCGGCGAAACCGGCTGCGGTTCCGGCCGCCACGGCACAGCCTGTAGCAGCCAAGGCAGAGGCAAAGCCCGCTGCCGCTGCAGCCGAGACGGTGAAGCTCAAAACGGCTCCACAAAAGGTCAAGCTTCCCAAGATCCTGAAGAAAAAAACGGCGCCGCCAAAGGAAGCAGCTCCACCAAAGGAAGCCGCACCCAAGAAAGAAACTAAGAAGATCGAGGCCAAGAAGACCAAGCTGGCGCGTCCCCGGCCCGTGCGCCTCACCGGTGGCACCAACTGGCGTCCGCTCTTGTTCAAGCTCCTCATCGGCGTCGGCGTTGCGAGCGGCGCCGTAGCCATCCAGGACAAGTTTCCGCGCTACGAGAGCCGCGGCAGCGGCATGGTCACGTCCTCGATCAAGGCCGCCGGCACTGAGCAGCAGGCCCCGGTCGTCATCAAGCCTATCGCCGAGCTACGCGGGCATACCGGCCCGGTAACTGCCGCCGCTTTCGCCGCGGGTGGCAATAGCGTTGCGACCACCGGCAGCGATGCGCGCCTCAAGATCTGGGACGCGGGCGCAGGAAGCCTGGTCCGCACCATCGAGCTCGACGATGGCCCGGCGACCTCTCTCGCCATCCTTGGCTCGCGCGCGCTGACAGGTCATCGCGGCGGACAAATCGTACTGTGGGATTGGGAGAAGGCCGAAAAGATCGCCACCTTCAAGCGCAACGAGGCTGAGATCTGGGCTCTCACCTTCACCGGCCGCCCCGATCGCTTCGCCGCTTCGAGTCATGACTGGAAAGTCTCACTGTGGGATGTCGCCTCGCCCAGCGCGCCCGTTCAGGTCTTGGACGCCCACAACAGCGCCGTGCAGGCAGTCGCCTACACGTCGAGCTCGCGCGGACCTCTGCTCGCGTCTGGCGGTGCCGATAAGATGGTCAAGCTTTGGAACCTCGACACGCTCGACAGCACGCGCACCTATCGCGGCCACAAGGATTTCATCACCGCCTTGGCGTTCTCACCCAACGGCAACATGCTGGCGTCAGCCGGCCTCGATGGAAGCATCCGCCTGTGGTCGACCTCGTCGAGCCGGCTTCTCCGCCGTCTCTATGGCCACCGCGGACGTGTCGGCGGGCTCACCTTCTCGCCCGACGGCAATACCATCGCCTCCGGCGGCGCCGACGGCCAGCTGCGCATCTGGGACATCAGCCGCGGACGCACGTTGCGCACGCTGATCGGGCACAACGGCGCCGTCAACGCCGTGACGTTCTCGTCCGACGGAGAGCGTCTGGCCTCGGCGGGCGAGGACGGCGTAGTGCGCATCTGGGCAAACCCGATGTTGCACGCCGCCACAAACTAAAACCGCGGCCGAACGGGCCGCGGTGTCAATACATCCAGAGCTTGTGCCGGCCTCAGCCGTGCTGCGCCTCGTAGTCGGCGATATGGCCCTTGAGATCGACATAGGCGGGGCAAGCGGTGCCGCAACGCTGCTCGATTTCATTGAGCTCGGCCTTCGCCTTGTCCGGCTGGCCCTTGGTCAGGAACGCCTCGCCCATATAGGCGCGCGCCACGACGTAGTTGGGATTGATGCTGAGCGCCTTGGTATAGAGCGGCAGCGCGCCATCGACGTCGCCGAGCTTCCGCGTCGCGAAGCCGATGTACGTCAGAATGCGCTCATCCTTGTGCTGGGCCTTCCCGAGATAATCGAGCGCCTCGCGATACTGGCCGCTCTTGGCGAGCCAATAACCGGCATAGAACAATTCCGTATCGGGCATGCCGGCCTTAGCGGCGCCCACGCATGCGGTCCAGCCCGCCGTCCCCTTCTCGATAGAGTCGCAGGCAGCGCTGCTCGGGCCCACATCCTTGGATACCCGCGCCGTTTCGGCGGCAGCAGGATAGGAAAGCGCCAATGCTGCGGCAGTAGCAGCGCCGAAGAGCGGAAGAGCGAACCGGAAAGCCATGCGTAACCTCTTTTCGTCAAAAACGCCCGGCCGGGCTAAGCCGGCCGGGCGCTCCTGTCTAATCGCGCCACAGACTGTTGTCCATGGATGTCAGCGTCACCCCCGCTCTGGGTGGCTAGACTTGAAGATGTCGATCTGGCTGGCCAGCGCCGTGTAGGCGACGCAGGACTGCCCGCACCTGCGCTCGATCTCTCCGAGCTGCTCCGTCGCATGCGCGAGATCACCCTTTGTCAGGTAGGCCTCGCCCAGATATTCGCGCGCCTGCACATAGTCGGGCTTGATCTCGAGGGCGCGAGCATAGAAGGGAAACGCGCCATCGACGTTGCCTGACTTGCGGGTCGCGAAACCCGTCGCAGAGAGCACGCGCGGATCGTCCTGGTTCTTGACCTTCGACAGCAGCGCCAGTGCTTCACCGTACTGGCCGTCGTGGGCCAGCCAATAAGCTGCATTGAAGATCTCGTCATCCGAGAGCGCACTATTGTGCGGCTTGCAAGCCGGCTTGTTCTTGTTGGACGGCTTCGAGCAGTCGATCCTCGGCGCCGGCGGCCCGTCGTCGTTGGCAATGGCTTGCGCCGAAGCAAATGCCGTCATGACCCCCGCGGCCAGGATTGCACGAACTACTGTACCTAGTGTTATCGGGTTCATCACGAACTCCTTGCGCTAAAAGGAAAATCCGGAGTGGTTAGTTTAGTCCTCCCATAAGTTGATGTCCACGCTGCGACATGGGGACAGGTCGTCATAGGTCCAAGGGATGCCATGATTGATGGCGAGTGTTGGACCGCGAGTCGTGAACGATCTCGCCTCACAAAATATTCCCGTTGGAGATCCGTCCTTGTTCAAATGGCGACGCAAGAGCGAGGGATTCGAATGGCGCGATTACGTGCGCACGACCATTCTGGTCCGCCGCAAGGAGCGTCGCCAGCGTGTGAAGAACATGCAGGCGGCCGCCGTCGAGAACATCAAGCATGCCGGCAAAGTTGGACTTGATAGTGGTGCTGCGGGGGCAAGCTGGGCCGGCAAAGGCTTCGTTTCCGCCTCAATGACATCGGCGTCATGGTTGCGCGACCATGTGGTCAAAGCAGCCAAAGCCGTTGGGCCCGCTCTTCGGCGCACAGGCACGGTTCTCGCCGAAGCGGCCCACCGCACGAGCGATGCGCTCCGTCCGCTTCGTCCTCCCGTCGCGAATTTTCTGCGCCACCCCAACGTCCGCCTCGCCCTCAACATCGTCGCGGCCATTCTGATCTTCGCCGTCATCCAGCAGCTCTGGACGGTTGGCGCCGATTTCAACACCGCAATCGTTGCCATCGCAGCCGCCCTCATCGCCGCGATCGCTTTCATGGCCAAGCATGCGGGCTCTGGTCGTTACAGCTCATGGGCCGGCGACATGCTCGATCGCCTCGGCGACCGCCTTGTTTCGCTTCCGGGCTTCGATCGCCTGAGCCCTCGCGGGGCGAGCGTCCTGGCACTTTCGGGCGTGATCGCTCTCGTCGGCGCTGGCGCTTGGATGAGCGCAAGCCCGTCCGCTGCACCGACAGCCAAGCAATCGCCAAAATATACGACTGCGGCCCGCACGGAGACGACAACCGTCGATGCCGGGCTCAAAGGTCGAGCGACAGCAATCGCCGGAGACCGGTTGCGAGTAGCCGGCACGACCGTGCGCCTCGAGGGCATAGAAGCCCCCGAGGTCGACCAGACGTGCAGTGGCCCCAGCGGCAAATGGAAATGCGGCAGCGCCGCCAAGGAGGCTCTCTCGCGCGCCGTGCGCGGACGTAGCGTCTCCTGTGACGTCACTGGCAAGGACGACGCAGCGATGCCCACCGCACGCTGCTCCGTTGATGGAGCGGACGTGGCCGCGTCTCTCGTCAAGTCCGGTCACGCATTCGCCGAAGCCGGCTTCTTTGCACGCTACGGGAGCGAGGAGAGCGGCGCGAAACTCGCCAAGATCGGACTCTGGTCGGGCGAAGCCGAACGACCTGCAGACTACCGCGCCAAGCGTTGGGACGAAGCAAAGCGCAAAGCACCCGAAGGCTGCCCCATCAAAGGTCGTGTCTCTTCAGGGGCTCGCGTCTACGTGCTGCCGTGGTCTTCCTCGTATGAAAGTGTTCGTCTGAGTACGGCGCGAGGCGAGCGCTGGTTCTGCAGTGAGGATGAAGCGCAGGCTGCGGGATGGAAACCGCAAACTGGTTCGCGTAGCTAATCCCGTCTTTGGAAAAACTTGCCTGCGAACTTTGTGGAGAGATGTGAAAGCGTTTCTGCAATTGGATCGCACGGCGCCTCTCGAGGCGCACAAAAGGAAAAGCCCGCGACCGGGGGCGGGTCGCGGGCCAAAGAACTGTGACGCTCCTAGGGGGGATTAGGTGGGACGGCGCCACGTTCAGCACCTTTATTTCACTCACTTTCTTGGAATTGGCAAGCACCGAGAAAAAATTCTTTGGTGCTTCTCGTAAACAATGCGCATCTGAAAACTGTATAAAACAATAATAAGTACGTAGTTTATCGTTCATGATTGTACGGACGATTGTACGCAGCACCTGCAGCGAAACGCGGAAAACATTGGGCACGCTGTATGTGAACGCGATGCAGACATCCTTCCGGTTGCGGTGAATTATTCAAAAATAATTAAAGCCCCCGTAAGCATCTCCAGCATCCACGGGGAGCCTGCGTCTTTCTCCTTTCACCTGTTCGGATGCAGGATGAGCTTGTCGCAACCGTTCCGCGAACGCCGACTTTCCACCTTTCCACCATGTGCATAGGCCCGGCCCCTCATCTTTTTTTTGAACTCCTTTTACAGTACGCAGGCACACGCGCCGGGAACGCCGTGAGTCGAACCTTCGGAGACCTTCATGCTTCGCAGCCTCGTATTGGCAGGCCTCGCCATGGTCGGCGCTAGCGCTCTCTCGCTCGTCTATGCGCAAGAAAAACCCGTGATCATCGGCGCCGGCACGATGGAACTCAACGGTAGCGGTATCGCCATCGACGTCAGCAAGGCGCGCGGCGCCTTCCGCGGCATCCAGCTGCTCTCGAAAGGCGGCACGGCCAACCTCAAGCGCGTTCAGATCATCTATGACGACGGCGGCGTCGTGAACGCGGACGGCGCTATAAGGCTCGTGCCGGGTGAGCGCTCCGAGATCCTGGGAGATACGAGCCGCGATCGCTTCATCGACTCGGTCAACATCACCAACGAGCCGGGTCGGGGCAAAGCCGCGATCGAGATCCTGGGCATCCAGGCCTCAGAGGCCGCCGACGCCAGGCGTTCGACCCCTGCGAGCGGCGACGTATCGTTTGCGCCTACGATCCCGAACCCCGATACCGCCAAGCCGGGCGTCCCGAATGAGAACGGCGGCGTCCTGTTCGGCTATCAGAACGTCGGCTTCGGCATCGACCGCGACGTCATCAAAGTCGGCGGTGACATCGGCAAGTTCGACCGCATCCGCCTGCGCGTGCTCGGCAACGACATCCACATCAACACGCTCAAGGTCGTCTACATGAACGGCGACACTCAGGATATCGCCGTGGACGCGGTGGTGCGCGCCGACACGCGCTCCAAATGGTTCGACCTCAAGGGCGATCATTTCATCCGCGAAATCACCATGACCTACCAGTCCAAGCCGAACCTCAAAGGCCAGGCGCGCGTCGAGGTCACCGGCCAATATGCAAAGGACTGGCTCGGAGCGGCAGGCGAGGGCCGGAAGTACAATGAGGGCTGGGTGCTCCTCGGCGCCCAGACCGCTGGCTTCACGGGCTTCGACCGCGACACCATTCTCGTCGGCAGGAACGAGGGCGGCTTCTCGCGGCTGCGCATCGAGACCAAGGACCGCGCCATCACACTGCGTGAGATCCGCGTCAAATACTTCGAAGGCCCTGACGAGGTCTTCGCGATGAACGAGCGCGTCGATCCAGAGCGCCCCTTTGGTCCCCTCGAGTTCAAGGGCGGCAAGGCTCCGATCAAGGCCATTCAGGCGAAATACCGCTCACGGTTCGATTTTATCAAGGGCTTCAACAGCGTGCTCAAGGGCAACCCGGCCATCGTCCAGATTTGGGGCCAGCACTGATCCGGGGACGAAGCAAGCGCGCAACTTTCCTTGCAGGACCTCCAAGCCTACTCTCGGACCAACGGGCCAGGGGGAATGAGACCGGTTGCGGAGGGACGCCGTGAAACGAGGCTTCACGCTTTTGCTGTCGCTGCTATCCGCAGCCAGCTGCGCTCACGCTGAGCAGCTTGCCGTCCCCTCGCGTCCCGCAGTCGAGATCCTCGCAAGCCAGCGTGTCAACAATCGCGAGCAGCGCGTCGTTTTCCCCATTACTCCCGGCCGGACGGGCGTCGCGGCCATTGCAGTCCGCAGCGGAAGCGAGACCATCCAGCTTCAATCCCTCGAGATCGCCTACGCCAACGGCGAGCACAAGAATATCGAGCTGTCCGAAGCGATCCCGCCCGGGCGCCAGAGCCGCATGAGCGAGATTCCCGCCCCTGCTCCCATCGTTGAAATAGTCGTGTGGAAGCGCCCGGGGCTGAGAACCGGCGAAACCATGATGCAAGTGCTGGCAACACGACAGCAGGCGCCGCGCCCTGCCGCAGCGCCGGCACAGAGCGGTTTCCAGCTTCTCGATAGTCAGAACGTCGACCAGCGCGGCGAGCGCATTTCGTTCCGGCTCGGGCGCGGCGAGCACCGCTACACCGCGATCAAGCTCCGCGCCCTTGACGATCCGCTGACATTCACCCGCGCCGAGATCGAATTCGATGATGGACAGAAGCACGACGTCAAGTTCTTCATCCGCGTCGAGCCCGGCCAGACAACTGCGGCCTTCGAGATTCCCGGCGAGCCGCGCCAGATCGACCGCATCACCGCCTGGAAGCTGCCGAGCACGCATCCGGGCCGCACCGGGATAGAGCTTCTGGGCCTCGCCGCGCCGAAGCGATAAGCGCTAAACTCGAAAACTGACGCGTGAGTCGCGCAAGCCTTTCACTCCGGAAAGACGAGAAGAAACAGCACCATGGCGATCCGCCAGCTGAGCCCCGAGACCGTGAACCGCATCGCTGCCGGCGAGGTGGTGGAACGGCCTGCGAGCGTGGTCAAGGAACTGGTCGAAAACGCCATTGACGCCGGTGCGCGCGAAATCGAGATCGTGACCGTAGGCGGCGGACTGTCGCTGATCCGCGTCACCGATGACGGCAACGGCATGGACCCCGCCGATCTCTCACTCTGCGTCGAGCGCCACGCCACTTCGAAGCTCGACGGCGACGATCTCCTGAACATCTCGACGCTCGGCTTCCGCGGCGAAGCCTTGCCGTCGATCGGCTCCATCGCGCACCTCTCCATCCAGTCGCGCCGTCGTGGCACCGCCGACGCCTTCGAGGTCGCCGTCGATCGCGGCGCCAAGCACCCGCTGAAGCCCACAGGCGTAAATCCCGGTACGCGCGTCGAGGTACGAGACCTGTTCTCGGCCACACCCGCGCGCCTCAAGTTTCTGAAGTCGGAGCGGGCCGAGAACCTCGCGGTATCGGAAACCGTGAAGCGCCTCGCCATGGCGCATCCCGAAGTCGGCTTCTCGCTTACCATGGGCGAACGCACCAGCCTCCGCCTTCCAGCCACGGGGTCGCTCGACGACGGCCTTCTGCCACGCCTCGGCCGCATCATGGGGCGTGAATTCTTGGACGACGCGCAGGGCGTATCCGGCGAGCGTGACACGATCGCGGTGAGAGGCTTCATCGGCCTTCCCACGTTGCATCGGCCCGACCCAAGCCAGCAGTATCTTTTCGTCAACGGCCGCCCGGTGCGCGACAAGCTCGTCCTCGGCGCGGTGCGCGCCGCCTATGGCGATCTCGTTCCCAAGGGCCGCTACCCATTGTTGGCGCTGTTCGTCGAGGTGCCTCCACACGAGGTCGACGTCAACGTGCATCCCGCCAAGACCGAAGTCCGCTTTCGCGACGGCGGCTCGGTGCGCGCTCTGCTCATCGGCGCGATCCGTCACGCCTTGGAAGGCGCGGGATTCCGCGCCACTGCGCAGGGTGGCGCGCAGACCATCGAAACCCTCGCCCGCTCAGTCGCCGCCAACGGCACGCCTTCTCGCTATCCGGCATATCCAAGTGCAAGCCCGGTCTTCTCAGGTGGAATGGCCGAAGCCGTCGCAGCGTCCTTCACCGCCGAGCTCGACGGCTTTAGTGCGCCGAGCGCCGACGCGCGCGCCTTTGCCGAGCCCGCCGATCCGAGGCTCGAGGAACGGCCGCTTGGCGCCGCCCGCGCCCAGCTTCACGAAACCTACATCGTGGCGCAGACGGCAAGCTCCGTCGTTATCGTCGATCAGCACGCCGCCCACGAGCGACTCGTCTACGAACGCATGAAGAAGATGCTGTCCAACGGCGGCATCACGCGCCAGGGCCTTCTGATCCCGGCCATCGTCGACGTCGGCGAGGACGAAACGCTGGCCATCGCCGAGAAGGCTGACGAGTTGGCCGCGCTCGGCCTCGTGGTCGAACCCTTCGGCCCCGCCTCAGTCGCCGTACGCGAGATCCCGGCCCTGCTCGGCGACACGAACATCGACGGCCTCGTGCGCGACATCGCCGCCGAGATCATCTCCGATGGCTCGGGCTCGCCGCTTCGCGACCGCCTCGAAGCCATCGCCTCGCGCATGGCCTGCCATGGCAGCGTCCGCGCTGGCCGCCGCCTAACGCCGGAGGAGATGAACGCCTTGTTGCGTGAGATGGAAGCGACGCCGTTCTCGGGGCAGTGCAATCACGGCCGCCCGACCTATGTGGAGCTGAAGCTTACCGACATCGAGCGCCTGTTCGGCCGTTCGTGACGAGAACTCACGCGACGACATCGAGCATGAGTGTACTCTCGTGGACTCGACCGGACTCGACTCTAGCTTTCACGACGATCCGGTAGCTTCCCCCGGTCAAAGCTAAGTCGAGCGGCGCCGTCCAAATGTGCGACGACACCGATGGCTTCACCCACGGCTTGGAGAGGTGCTTCTCACGCGCGAACGTCTCGACGATGAAGGGGTCCGCCATGCGCGTCCGCGTCATCTCAACCGGAAACCCGCCGCCCTCGATCTCGTAGACGACCTGCGTCCTGGGTCCGCCGTCGAACACATCCGCGACGAGGCTCAGCGACGGCAATTGTGCTGCCCCGATCGGCGAATGCATCACGCCGTCGGCCGAGCCGCGGCCGGAGCTCAACACAATGCGCATCTGACAGGACGATGCCGCGCTGAGCGGCACGAAGCGCGTCGTATAGCTGGCGCCCTCCACCGACAGGACATGATAGCCCTTCGGGCTTCCGTCGCGGCTGTCCGAAACCGGAATACCGTGATCGTCCTTGGATCCGCTCCACCACGCGCCCGAGGCGGCCGTCAGCACGTGGTGATGATGCTGATGCGTTCCCTCGAAGCCCTCGTCCGCGCCGAGATAATGATGCTCCGTCGTATGTGAATGACCGGCGAAGCTGACGGTGTGCGGCCGCCCCGAGAGCAGGCGCATCAAGGCTCGCCGATCCGCGGTCGTATCCGAAATGCTTCCCGGATCTTCGAAAGAGACGAGCGGAATGTGCATCGACACCACGATGAGATCGTCCCTGGGCACGTGCCTCAGCACGTTCTCGACAAACGAGAGCTGCGCCTCACCGATGAGACCGCGGTACCCGCGCCCTGACGCGAATGACTTCCCATGCCCGGCGTAGTCCACGTTATTGAGGAGAATGAACGTGGCTCCGGCATACTGAAACGCGTGGTGCGTCGGACCCATCTCACGCTTCCACGTATCGAATGCGTGGTCCGGACCAAAACTGTCGAGGTTCATGTCATGATTGCCCGGGCAGTGATGCCAGGGAATGCCGCTCTCCCCGATGATGCTGCGATAGGCCGGGAACAGCGAAAGATCGTCCCCCATCACGTCGCCGTGGTTGATGGCGAACGCCGCATCCGTACCGTTCACGCCAGAGCGCATGAGGTCGGCGAAGTAGCCGAGCTCCGCAGCGTTCGATGGCTGCACGTCGGCAAAAAGAAGAACGTCGAATTTCGCCGGTTCGAGCTCGCGTCTGAGCGGGAAATCGGTGGTCGCCGGAAGCGGCCCGCCCCCTTGGCAAAGATAAGAGAACGACCGGCACCCCGCCTTAGTCGGCAAGCCGAAGTGCGGGGGCTTTATCACGAACACATGATCGCCGGGCTCGACGGCAAGCGCATAGCGCCCTTCCGCGTCGGTCAAAACCACGTCGCGTCCGTTGGACACCATGACGCCTGAAATGCCGTGCGAAAGACTGTCTCGAATTCCAGAGCCGGAACTGTCTTCGAATACGGTCCCACGCGCGATGGCGGGGTCGAAAGTTACGAGGGCGCCATGCGAAGCCCCGGGATAAAACCCTCCCGCAAGCGCGGCGGCTCCTCCCGCCATCACCTCGCGCCGCGACAACCCGGAGCGGCTGTTCGCTCTCTCCCCCATCGCCCTTCCCGCAATCGGCTGGCGCACGGGCCCAGCCTTTTGCGGTAGGTGCTACGCGTGATTCACGACAGGCTCTCGAAGGTTCGTTGACGGCTCGATGACAGCGTCAGCTTTCTAGTCGATGCGTCCGAACACGACCTGCGTGTCACCCCAGGTGCGTCGGTCGAGTTCCGTATATCCCAAGGGCAGCTTCACATCCTGGGATGCGCGCTCTTCGAGCACGATGACGGCACCCGGAGAAATCCAGCCCCCGTCACGGAGAGATTCGAGCGCTTTCTCTCCCAACCCTTGACCATAGGGCGGATCGAGGAACGCTAGAGAATAGGGCTCCATGGTGCCGATGGGGCCGAGATCGGTGGCATCGCGGCGGAAAATGCGCGTTACTCCCGTAAGCCCCATGGCCTCGATGTTGGTGCGGATGAGCGCCCGCGAGTCCGCAGACTCTTCAACGAACAGGCAATACTGCGCACCGCGCGAGATGGCTTCGATGCCAAGCGCTCCCGTCCCTGCGAAAAGGTCGATGATCCGAGCTCGCTCCAGGATCGACTCATCGATCCCGTGCGTGAGTATGTTGAACACGGACTCACGCACCCGGTCCGACGTTGGCCTCACGCTCTCGTCCTGAGGCGCCGCGATGGCGCGGCCGCGGAACTTGCCGGCTACGACTCTCATGAGAAGTCCTCGTCATCGTCCTCGCGCGGCTTGCGCTGAGGCTTTCCGGCCTGTTTCCCGCCTTTGCCCTTGGGATCGCGTTTCTCGTCCGGATCGACAAGGCCGAACTCGGCGGCGAGCTGCGGCCCGAGCTGATCGGCGAGCACACGCCGCCTCACGATCTCGGCTTCGCCCGGCTCCATGTCGAGCAGCTGGAACGGTCCGAACGAGACGCGGATGAGACGGTTCACCTCGAGGCCGAGCGACGCCAGTACCTTACGCACCTCGCGATTCTTGCCTTCACGGATGCCGATGGTGATCCACATGTTGGCGCCTTGCGACGTATCGACAGTGGCCTCGACGGGACCATAGTTTACGCCCTCGATCTCGACGCCCTCCTTGAGCTTGTCGAGATCGGCCTGCGTCGCGCGGCCCTTTGCACGCACTCGGTAGCGCCTGAGCCAGCCCGTCGCCGGCAGCTCCAGATGCCGCGCCAGCTCTCCATCATTGGTGAGCAGTATGAGACCTTCGGTATTGAAGTCGAGCCTTCCGACCGACACCACGCGCGGAAGGCCGGGCGGCAGATTGTCGAAAACCGTAGGACGTCCCTGCGGATCGCTGTGCGTCGTCACCAGACCCTTCGGCTTGTAGTAGCGCCAGAGCTGCGCCGGCTCGGCCACCGGGAGCGGTTGGCCGTCTACAAGCACGCGAGCCTTGGGACCCACTTCGAAGGCCGGCGTCTTCAACACTTGGCCGTTCACGCTCACGCGACCGTCCGCGATCCAGCGCTCCGCCTCACGCCGCGAGCAGAGGCCCGCACGCGCCATGGCCTTGGCGATGCGCATCGGTTCGGAGACCGTGCGCACCTGCATCACGCCGTGCTTGGTGCGCACCGGGCCTTTGCGCGGCACGCCCTGCAAATCGTCGCGACGATCGAACTTGCGGAACCGCTGATGCTGCTGTGGCCGGTCACCCCCGCGCTCTGCACGGTCGCCGTCCCGACGCTGCCCACGTGCATCGTCGCGTTTGCCCGACGCCCGACCCGGGCGTTGCCGATCTCCGTCCGTGCGACCACGGCTCTGATCATGAAATGGGCGGACCCGCTTCACACCAGGCTTTGACCGCTCAGCCGCCTTGGGCGAACCACTCTCGGCGCGGTCACCGCGCTCCGGCTTGTACCACTTTTGCCTTTGATCCGGCCGCCCCCTGCTTCGCTGAGGAGCACGCTCTTCATCCCGGCTGCGCCAAGGTGCTTTGCCCGGCGCACGCGAGCGCTCGCCGTCCTCTCGGCCGCGGCCTGAACCGAACGCCCGAACTTTCTTCAATCCGTGCTTGAACGCAACCCGCCCCTTGCGCGGACCGCCCTCAGCTCGATCTTCACGATCCGGCTTCTTCCATTTCTGACCGGGCCTGGCCCGGTCACCGCCGCGCCATTCTCGGCGCGCATCTTGATCGCCCGAATGCGCGCGGCCAAAACCCTGCCGGTCTCCGCCGTCCCGGCCCCGGCCGCCGTCTTTACCCCTTCCGCCAGAGGGGCGTTGACCAAAGGGTCTTTTGCGCATGAGTGTCTTGCTCGGATTGATTCAATGAGGCCCCTTATGGCACCCCCGGCCGGGATCGGCCACATGGAACTCGCGCTCAAGGAAGCGCGCGCCGCCGCCGAGCGGGGCGAGGTGCCGGTAGGCGCCGTAATTGTCGCGCCCAATGGTAACCGCGTGGCCAGCGCCGGCAACCGCACGCGTGAGCTTAACGATCCGACGGCTCACGCCGAAATCCTCGTCATCCGCGCCGCCTGCCAGGAGATCGGCTCCGAACGGCTCATCGGCCATGATCTCTACGTGACGCTCGAGCCCTGCCCCATGTGTGCGGCTGCGATCTCGTTCGCACGCGTCGCTCGCCTTTACTATGGAGCGGCCGACCCGAAGGGCGGCGGCGTCGAGCACGGCCCTCGCGTCTTCAGCCACGCGACATGCCATCACCGCCCCGAGCTCTATCCTGGCTTGAGCGAGGATGTCGCGAGCGACCTGCTGCGCTCGTTCTTCACGGAACGTCGTGGAGATTAGAAGCTCGCACGCATCGGCAGACATCGACGAACCGCGTGATCATCCCCGGAGACTCTTGAAACCCTTCAACAGCCTGCGCCGCGATCGCTTCGCGCGGCCCGCAGTTGAAGCCTCCGCAATTGCGTCCTCGTCGGGTCCGATCTCAGCCAATACCTCGGTGCTCAGCACGCGTTCGAGCTTGACGCGCAGTTGCGCCTTGGCCGGCTCTGCGGCAGCGAAGATCTCTCGTACCTTGAGAAATTCCAGCGCCTGATAGCGGCCTGTCCCGGCATCGATATAGATGTCCGGCTGGCTCGACTTGAGCTTCTCGCGCACGATCGAGCGTTCGAACAGGAAAGACGACCCGAACAGGCTCTCGATCGCGGTCGGTCGCGTTCGCTTCGGCGACGACACGGTCACGCCCGAGACGTCGATGGCAACAATGACGTCCGCCTCGCCCCTGATGATGTCGAAGGGCAGGGGATTGGTCAGACCGCCGTCGATGAGCGTCCGCCCGCCGATTTCGACGGGCTCGAAGATGACCGGCAGCGCCATGCTGGCCGCGATCGCCGGCCTCAGCGGACCTGACGACAGCACTGCTGCATCGAGCGCGTAGTAGTCGCTGGCAACGATGCGTAGCGGAATAACAAGCTCGCTGAAGTCTCGTGCAACCCGCTTCGGCATCACCAGGTCGAGCAAAACCTCAGGGTCGAGGAGCTGCGCGCGAGCCGCAAGCAGATCCCAGAGCCGACCAGGTCCCTGCGCCCTGGCGGCGATCAGTCCGCGCACGAGATCGAAGCGCCGCGTGAGCGCCTCCTCCGTGTGCTCATGGATCTCGAGCGCCGAAAGGCCGGATGCATAGGCGGCGCCGAAGATGGCCCCGATGGATGTTCCCGCAATGATGCTGGGCTTGATGCCGAGCTCGTCGAAGACTTCCAGCATCAGGATATGCGCGAGGCCCCGCGCTCCACCGCCGCCGAGTACGAGGCCTATAGACGGCTGGCGATGCGTCGCGACAGCCTTCGTGCCATCGGATGTTGTTGAAAGCGAAGAAGAACCGGCACGCGTCATCGCTGAAATCCCAGAAAAAACTAGAGCCGTCACCATACACGTCGTCTGCTTTGGCGCGAAACCGAACGCGCGATCAAGGCGTCGCAGCCGCAGGCCCCGTTGGCGCACTTGTTTCCTGCGTGACAGCGAACCGGAGCGGCCTCTGGCAGCGTCCAGTCCGCCGACTTGGGAACAAGCGGAGGTAACGTAGCCTTTATGAGAATTGTGGCGACGGACGGTTGCTCCGCTTCGCCGATATTTCGCTGCCGCCTCGCTGAAAAGCTGTGAGGGTCGGCGATGCCCATAAGCACCCCATCTCATGGAGTTTCAAAGGAGAACAAGAATGCGAAACAAGAGAGGTGTAGCCACGCTTGCGGCCAGCACGGTCGCCGCACTGTCACTCTGTGTGAGCGGCGCTGCTCATGCTGAGAAATGGCCGGGCGGCGACGACGCTCCAATTCCGGGGGCCATCGCCGCAAGAGTGATCGCCGTCAAGTGCACCGGCTTTCTCGATACTCAGGCAATTTCGGAGCTCGACAGCTTCATTGACCGCAGCTCTACTGATTTCATGGCGAAGTCCGAGACCAATCGCGTGTTCGCGGAGAGCCTCTTCCCCCGCGTGACGCAGGAATATACCGAGACCTACAGCAAGCCGGAGAATTGCAACGACGGCTCGCGCGAGCTCGCGACCGACATGCTCGAGCGCGTCCGCAACGTCAGCAAGTAGGTAAGAAAAAGGGACGGATCTCGCGATCCGCCCCCTCCACAATTCCGAAGCGTGGCTTAGGCCAGCTTGAACGGCATGTCCTTGCCGGCAAAGAACGCATCGATGTTGTCGAGCGCTTCGAAGCCCATCTGGTTGCGAGCTTCGATCGCGGCCGAGCCCAGATGCGGGAACAGGAACGTGTTCGGCAGGTCGTAGTAGCCCTCGTTGATCTTGGGCTCGCCTGCGAACACGTCGAGACCGGCATAGCCGAGGCGGCCCGACTTCAACGCTGCGATCATGTCCTCGTCGTTGACGAGATCGCCGCGCGCCGTGTTCACGACGATGGCACCCTGCGGCAGCTTCTCGATCACGTCCTTGTTGAAGAAGTAGCGCGTCTCCGGCGTCGAAGGCGCGTTGATCGAGAAGAACTGCGAAACCTTGAGCAGGCTGTCGAGGCTGTCGTGATAGATGGCGTTGTACTTCGCCTCGACCTCGGGCTTGGCCCGGTAGATGTCGAAGTAATGGATTTCCATGTCGAAGCCGCGGGCGCGCTGAGCCAGCGCCTGGCCGATCTTGCCGAAGCCGTAGATGCCGAGCTTCTTGTTGTCGAGGCGCTGACCGACGAGCTGCAGCGGCTGCCAGCCTGGCCAGGACCGCGTGCGGATCATCTTTTCACCTTCGGAGGCGCGACGCGCCGAGCCGAGGAGCAGCAGCATAGCGATCTCGGCCGTCGCGACCGTGACGCCGTGCGGCGCGTTACCGACCTTGATGCCGCGTGCCTTGCAGGCCTCGAGGTCGATGTGATCGAAGCCGATCGAGAACGTCGAGATGCACTTGATGTTCTCTGGGACCCGGTCGATGACGGCCTTCGGGCACTTCTCGTTGAGCGTCAAGAGGATCGCGTCGACGGACTTCGCGGTCTCGAGCATCTCGTCGACCGTGATCTTCGGGTTGTCGCCGTGCGCGATGACGTCATAGGATTCCCGGGCGCGCGCCATGGCGGCCTCAGGCAGTGGCCAGGTGATCAGAATTTTCTTCTTTGCCATGGGTCGTGCTCCTCCCCGTGAATTCCGCATTAGCTTTTATGACTCGCGGCGATCCATGCCGCATGCACGGCCCGCTGACAAGAGCATCGCGAGAGAAGCGGTAACGAAAATCGGCCTTTGGGGCTATCGGTCTGGGGGCTGCCCAGAATGAACCCCTCTTGACCGGTTTGCGTGCAGTGCAGCAGAGAACCGCCTAACCCTTTGTTCACCATGACGGCGCACACTCCGTTCAAACCGTTTTGGTCAAAATGCCGCGCCCTGCACGCCACCGCACGCATTTCGCGGGGCGCACCAACTATTGGCGCCAGGGTCCGGCCCGGACATTTTCCATGAGAGCCTTTGTTCTCGCTCTGGCCTTGCTCGCTGCCCTCAAGATCTGGGCGCAGGACACCTCTTTTCGAAACGCAGCCGAGCAGGCGCTTGTCGTCGCCTACCGCGAGCGCGCCGTTACCGCCTGCCGGCAAGAGCCGCAAAAATCTCACATCAGTCCCGAGCTTGCGGCCTTCGCCACCGACTGGTCGGACGGTATCGAGATTCATCTGGCGACGAAGGGCGGCGCATACCGGCTTTGGCAGCTCGACGAGGAAGCCTGGAGCACACACGCGAAGACCCTCCACCTCGTCCTGACGAGTGGAGCTGTCGGCCTCACCTGCACCTTCGATCTCGCAGCCGGCACCGCCGAGATCACGCGCTCCTGAACCCGCGCAAAAAAGGAGCGCGGCACCCTTTCGAGCGCCGCGCCCACTGAACCCGATAGCAGTCTGGGAGAAGGTGGGCAGGACCGGTTGCCATGCTTCCATGGCAACCGTGAATCCTGTGCCGCGCTAAGAGGGTCAGATCAGTTGAACTTGTACTTGAACCCTGCCCAAACCGTTCGGCCCTGGCCGGCCTTGATGCCGTCCTCGCGGTCCGCGATGTAGAGCTCGTTCAAGAGGTTGTCGCCGGCGACGAAGAGAGACGCGCCAGTGTTCGGAATGTTGTAGCCCGCACGCGCCGAGAGCAGCCAGACTTCCGGCACCAGCCCATCCTCGCCTTCCGGATCGCCACCGTAAGGCGTGTTCAGCTCGTCGGTGTAGAAGTCGCCGCGATAGGTCCACGAGAAACTTCCATAGAGACCCGACTTGTGCTCGACGCCGGCCGTGAGGTTCAGGAAGTGCTTGTAGACTTCGGGAAGGCGGTTGCCGTTGACACCGACCTCCTCGATGTCGCCCGTACCTTCATCTTCCTCGAACAGCGTGCCCTTCTTGATGATCGAGTCGGACAGCGTGTAGTTCGTCTCGAAGAACAGGTTGAAGGGTCCGCCGGTATAGGGATTGCTGTCGATACGGCCGTAGATTTCGAAGCCCCTGACGTGCACCCGATCGAGCGTGTGATAGACGTTGTTGCCCGACTGATCGGTGCCCGCGCCCTTCACCTGGTAGTTCTCGATCGAGCTGTAGAAGACCGCCATATCCAGCGTCACGCCTTTGATGGCCGTCGAGCGGAGACCGATCTGGAAGTTGTCGCCGATCTCCTCAGGCGAGGGGAACGGAGCGATCGCTTCGCGCAGCACATGCGTCGTGAGACCCTGATGATAGCCGCCGTAGATCGTTGACCGGAAGAAGCCGGTGTAAGCCATCGACACACCCGGCAGCACGTGGGTCTTGCTGAACGACTCCGAGAACGGGTCGTCCTCGAACCCCTCGATAACCGCGCACTCCTGGCTGGGATCGCCCGGGCACGGCTCCTCCTCCTCGGCCTCACCCTCTTCCTCTGTAGAGGCCCTCACAATGCGCGAAAGCCGATAGTGTTCGAGCCTGAGACCCGGCGTGATCGTCGTGTCCTTGGCCACGTGGATGGTCGTCTGCAGGAACGCAGACACTGCGTTGGCATCCGTATCCGTGTCGAAGACGGTCGTCCCGTTCTTGTCGCCGTCCTCGAGGATCTGGCCCTGTCGACCGAAGAAGTTGCGGTTGGTGAAGTCGTTGTACTCGTAGCGGATGCCTGTCTGAATATCCTGCTTCAGGCCGCCGATGAATGGACGATCGGCAAACTCTGCCCGCACCTCAGCGCCGAATTGACGATAGGTCCTGAGACGTCCGAGCATCGTGCCTTCCGGCACGAATACCTCGTCGCCATCGACCTCCGTCGGCAGATTACCCTCCGCATCGGCAGGGTTGGCCCCGTCGAAGTTCTGATAGCGATCGCGGCGATGGTGGAAGCCATATAGGCGCGACGTGATGGTCGTGTTGTCGTCCACATAGTAGTTGTGAACGGCCTGAAGCTTCGTCACGTCGGCATTGTAGGTGTTGTAGATCGAGCCCGGGTTGAAGCAGGTCTTGCAGTGCCCGTACTCGAAGAAGCTGCGCTCCGCATTGCCCGGACCGTCATCCTCCTCACCCTCGAGGTTCGCCTCGTCATAGTTGTCGCGCTGGCGGAAATGTACGGCCGAGATCGTAAGGTCTGAATTGACGCCCTTGAAGCCTAGGGCACCGTAGAAGTCGTTGTAGCGCAGCCGCTCCGTATCCCAAGCGCCGTCAGCCTCGGCACCACTGTACGAGAACACGACGCCCACGTTGTTGATGGTCTGACGCGTGTGCACGTGCCGCGTGTTCGAGACGCCTTTGTCGCCGTCTTCCGTATGACCGATCGATCCCTCGATCACGGTCTCGTTCGGTCCGAATGGCGACAGGTTGCGGAAGTTGACGATGCCGTGGTTGTTGAGCGGGCCGTGGTTGATCACGGTGCCGCGCAGCACTTCCACGCTTTCCAAGCGGTCGACGGGCGGCACGTAATGGACCGACGGATCGATCCAGACGCTCATGTTGATCGGCTGGCCGTCTTCGAGGGTCAGCACCTTGCGGCCACGACGCGGAGGCGAGCCGCGCACGCCGATGCCGCCGTGGCGGCCGAAGCCATCGTCGTTGATGACGTTGACGCCCGGCACGCGAGTGAAGAGGTCGTTGGTCTGGCGCGGCTGGAACTCGTCCATCTGGGCTTTGTCGACTCGCGAGCCGGCGGAGGAGAATTGCTCGAGGTTGCCCGGCAGGATGTCGACCGGATTGACCGGCGACGTGGCGTTGTTGAGCGCGCGCTCCTGGGCGCCCTTGCTGTTGACGGCGCCGTAGGCAGAGTTCCCGTCCGGCGGAGAGGTCTCGATATTATCAGGCACGAACTCCTGAGCAGGCGCAGGCGCCTTCTTCGCAGGAGCTGCCTTCTTGGCGGCAGCCTTCTGCGCGGGCGTAGCTTTCTTCTGGATGACCTGCACTTCAGGCAGCGCGCCTTCTCCGGCGGGTTGTGCCGCCTGCTGGGCATTCACCTGTCCGGGAACCAGTACGAGCACTCCAACGGTGCCTAGAAGTCCGAACGTGATTTTTTTGTAGACTTGCATGCTTCCCCTCCCAGCTGGCCACGTGGAGGGACGCGAAAGGCGCCCTACGCATTACGAAACCGACACGTGACAGCGCCGTCATCGTTGAAACGGGGGGCGCACAACCGCAATGGCACAAGTTCCCGGACTATTGTCCCGGACCTTGTATTGAGGGGCAGCTGTTGCAGCTATGTATCGGGAATTGTTGGAATTACCCCGGGAGCTTTTCCCGGGATTGCCCACCGGCGGCGGCGCAATCTCCTGGTATTTCCGGCGGCTTAAAGCGTGACGTTATTGTAATTATTCCTGGTAAAACAGTGGAGTAGGCGCGGCACAACCGGGGGGGAGTGGCGCGCCCCAGAAACC